>ERZ772935.52-NODE-52-length-47062-cov-4.140894_pt1 | contig 47062 bp, 36 predicted proteins | sample MGYA00511683_ERZ772935 | MGnify/ENA primary metagenome ERZ772935 (study PRJEB29015, sample SAMEA2738086) | human oral metagenome | biome: human oral; feature: human-associated habitat; material: saliva | place: China | collected 2228 ...
TGGTGCCTCAGGGTGAGGGTCACTACCAGGCACCGGTTGACCGTACTGTCGGGTGGCGTGGCGCCCCTCACTCCAGCACGATGCCCCGCTTCTCCATGTCGGCCTGCAGCGCGGCCAGACGCTTGGCCGGATCCAGCAGCGGGTCGCTGATGTGGGCAAGCATGGCGTCAGCCGAGCGGCGCACGTCGTCGGCGCTGGCGCTGACGGCGCCGTGAAAGACGTAGGCCGGCAGGAAGCGGGTCTTCAGCAGGTGGGCCGTCTGCTGCAGCGGCTTCAGGAATTCGCTCATCGAGAAGCCGTTGTAGCCGCCCGCCTGATAGGAATCGGCCGGGCCACCGGTGGAGATGGCCGAGACCCATTCCTTGCCAGCCAGTGCATCGCCCCCCGGACCATAGGCCCAGCCATAGACCAGCACGTCATCCAGCCACTGCTTCATCAGCGGCGGAACCGAATACCAGTAGAACGGGTGCTGGAAGACGAGACGATCATGGGCCAGCAGAGCCTGCTGCTCGGCCACAACGTCGATCCTGCCATCCGGATAGAGGGCATGGATGTCTCGCACCGTGATGTCCGGCTGCGCAGCCAGGCGCCGTGCCCAGGCGCGATTGACCCGGGAGCTGTCCAGGTGCGGATGAAAGAGATTGACCAGTATCTTCATGACGGCCTCCGAAGCAGGAACATGCGTCCATCGTAGTGGCTACAATGAGCCGCGATAAGCCCGATTCCATTTCATGACCTGATGCATGAGGGCCATCAATCGATCATGCGCCACAGCGATTTCGCCGAGCTGGCCGCCTTTGCCGCCATCGTCGAGGAAGGCAGTTTCCGGGGCGCAGCAGCGCGCCTGGGTCTGCGCCCCTCCACCGTATCGCACAGCCTGCGTGCGCTGGAAGAGAAGCTGGGCGTGCAGCTCCTGCATCGCACGACGCGCAGCGTGGCGCCGACAGAAGCCGGACAGGCGCTCTTTGCCCGTGTCGGCCCGGCCCTGGCGGGGATGGAAAACGCCATCGAGGCCGTCAATGCCCATCGTGACCTTCCGGCCGGCCGCATCCGGCTGAGCATGCCGCGTTGCGTGGCCAGCCAGGTGCTGCTGCCACGGCTGCGCGCCTTCATGGAACGGTTCCCCGACATCCAGCTCGACATCGCGGCAGACAACGGTTTCGTCGACATCGTGCGCGACGGCTTCGATGCCGGCATCCGGCTGCGGGAAAGCATTCCGGGCGACATGGTGGCGGTACCCGTCACGCCGGACCTGCAGACGATGGTGGTGGCCTCCCCCGACCATCTGGCCCTCCATCCGGCCCCCCGCACACCCCACGAACTGCACCGCCACCGCTGCATCGGCTTTCGCCAGATCGGCAGCGGCAACGTCTATCGATGGGAGTTCATGCGGGCCGCCCTGCCCACCCGGGAAGCTGGAGACACAAGTCCCGGGTCATCTGCCGCCCAGGTCCCCGGCCTCATGGAACTGAACCTGGACTGCGCGCTGGTGCTGGACGATCCCGAACTGATGCTGGACGCCGCGGCACGAGGCCTGGGCCTGGCCTATGCCATGGACGCCATCTGCCGTCCCTGGCTGGAAGACGGCCGGCTGATGCAGGTTCTGGCGGACTGGAGCCCCCGCTACCCGGGGTTCTGCCTGTACTACCCCAACCGCCGGATTACCGCTCCACTGCGTGCCCTGGTGGAGACATTGAAGGTCAGTTGACCGAACGCCAGCCCGGGCTGCCTGCCAGGCCCGAACGGCTCGCGCCGTATGACAAGAACAACACCGATGGCGGAGCATGGGCGCTCTCTATCCTTTACGGCAACAACTGTGTTGCCTCCATGACTCAGATTGTCGTCAACCTTACTTTTTATGGCCTAAGATGAATCCACAGATACACGGCATTCGATGACCGATGGACGGCCGACTTGCCGTGACAGGAGACCCACTCCGGTACGCCGGTGCATCCCCGCGGGATGCCGGCAACCGGATCCTCTTCGGGGATTTTCTCGTTTGCAGGAGCAGACATCATGATCCTTCGTCCATCTCTCAGCCATGTATCCCGTTCCAGCCCGTCGGCCCAGCCTGCCGGCTTCCCGCTGCGACGCACCGCAACCCTGGCAGGTGCAGCCACGCTGATGCTGCTGCTTGCTGCCTGCGGCAGCGGCAGTGGTGGCTCCAGCCGCGACAAGGCGGTATCCAGCAGTCCCACACCACCGACGAACCAGGCACAGAACGCCGGCGCGACAGGCACGGGCTCGTCATCGAACAGCGGAACGCTGAACGGCGGTTCGTCCGGTAGCGGTGCCACGGGCGGCCAGACGCATGCCGGTGGCTCCACAGGCAACGGGGGTGCGGGCCATGCGGGCTCGGGCAACGCCAACGCCGGAACCGGTGGAAGCGGCAGCGGCGGCGCGTCGGGCGGCCAGGGCGCTGGCAGTTCGTCGAGCGGCGGCGCAGGAGGATCGACTCCCGGCCAAGGTCACGGCGCTGGCGGTAGCGGATCGGTGCAGCCTGGTGGCCATGCAGGGAGCGGCAACGCAGGGGGCGGCAACTCCGGAGGCAGCAACGCAGGTGCCGGCTCGACCGGCAACATCGGCCGCTGGGGTCCGGCCCCATCCATCTCGGCACGCGGCATCAGTGGTGACGTGCTGGCCACGATGATCAACCAGCCGGGTTCGCTGCATCCGGGCGATGTGCTGCTGAACGACGGCAAGCCGCACCCGAACGAAGCCTACGCCCCCGTGTCCTTCCAGGCCCGGCGCTGGTCAGCACAGCCACCCGCTGGCCAGGCCGTGACGGGTGAGGCGCTGCGCGTGCATCAGGCCGTTCTGGCCGACGCCAAAGCGGGCAGCTATACGTACTACACCAGTCTGGATGCCGCCACGGCCGACCACACCAGCCGCGAGAACACGCACAACCTCTGGGTGGAGGTGAACTTCGGCAGTTCCGTGAAGGGCTTTGCACCGCGTCGGGTCGACAGTCTGGCCTCGATGGCCGGCGTACCGGTGGGCACGCCACTGCTGACGCTGCAGACGCAGGCCCGCGTGCTGGTGGATCAGATTCCCGGGTACGTGACACCCCAGGGTCGGACCTTCACACTGAAGGGATCTCAACCCTTCGTGGTGGAAAAAGGCGCGCTGGTGCCGTTCAACCAGGTGCTGCGCCACTGGAGTGGTCAGGACGGTGCCTTCCTGCAGGTGTTCGTGGCCAACGGCGGCCGCTCCGACGAGGCGCGGCTGTGCCTGAACGTGCATGCACCGCTGATGAAGCGCCTGAGCTGCGTCCGCTACGCAGTGCCGGCCGGGTGGAAGCTGGGTCAGCCGCTGGTGCGTCTGGGCCACTACGTGGTGGATGACCAGTCGCCGGTGGCCAGCCGGCGCGACCTGCGCTACTGGAACGCCACGGCTGCCGACCTGCCGAAGCACCCGCTGGGGTACTGAAACAGGAAGGGGGACCGCCCGTCTCCGGGCGCTCCCCCTGCAGTGCAGTCTCAAGGATCCTCCGAGGCCGCCCCGCAGGCTGATGTGCCACGGCGCGGGGTTTCAGAGAATCCCCGGGCCTTTCCGCAACGGCCGCCCTTCCGGGCGGCTGTGCAAAGAGACCCGAGCGATGATCACATGTTGTCGATCATCACCTGGCCGAAGCCCGAGCACGAGACCTGCTCGGCATCCGGCATCAGGCGGGCGAAGTCATAGGTGACCTTCTTGCTGGCGATGGCCTTCTTCATCGACGAGATGATCAGGTCGGCCGCTTCGGTCCAGCCCATGTGGCGCAGCATCATCTCGGCCGAGAGGATCTCGGAACCGGGGTTCACGTAGTCCTTGCCGGCGTACTTGGGTGCGGTACCGTGGGTGGCCTCGAACATGGCCACCGAGTCGGACAGGTTGGCACCCGGGGCGATGCCGATGCCGCCAACCTGGGCCGCCAGGGCGTCGGAGATGTAGTCGCCGTTGAGGTTGAGCGTGGCGATGACCGAGTATTCCGCCGGACGCAGCAGGATCTGCTGCAGGAAGGCGTCGGCGATCACGTCCTTGACGATGATGTCCTTGCCGGTCTTCGGATTCTTCAGTTTCATCCAAGGGCCACCGTCGAGCAGCTCGGCGCCGAACTCGTTCTTGGCCAGCGCATAGCCCCAGTCACGGAAGGCGCCTTCGGTGAACTTCATGATGTTGCCCTTGTGCACCAGGGTGACGGAGGGCTTGTCGTTGTCGATGGCGTACTGGATGGCCTTGCGCACCAGGCGCTCGGTGCCTTCCTTCGAGACCGGCTTGATGCCGATGCCGGAGGTCTCGGGGAAGCGGATCTTGGTGACGCCCAGCTCCTTCTGCAGGAAGTCGATGAGCTTCTTCGCCTTGTCGGTCTGGGCCTCGTACTCGATGCCGGCGTAGATGTCCTCGGAGTTCTCGCGGAAGATCACCATGTCGGTCTTGTGGGGCTCGCGCACCGGCGAGGGCACGCCGTCGAAGTACTGCACGGGCCGCAGACAGACGTAGAGGTCGAGCTGCTGACGCAGGGCAACGTTCAGCGAGCGGATGCCACCGCCGACCGGCGTGGTGAGCGGACCCTTGATGGAGACGACGTACTCACGCAGCACGTCCAGCGTCTCATCGGGCAGCCACACGTCGGGACCGTAGACTTGGGTGGCCTTCTCGCCGGCGTAGATCTCCATCCAGTGGATCTTGCGCTTGCCGCCATAGGCCTTCTGCACGGCGGCATCCACCACCTTCAGCATCACCGGCGTGATGTCGAAGCCGGTGCCATCCCCCTCGATGTAGGGCACGATGGGGTTGTCAGGCACGTTGAGGGAGAAATCCTGGTTGACGGTGATCTTCTGGCCCTGATCGGGCACCTTGATGTGTTGGTACATGGATTGTGGACCTGTAGTGCGGATTGACACCGGTCGGGGCACGGACGCGGCACGGCCGCCGCCCGCAGGCAAGGACGGCGCCGGACGAAGGTGACCCCGGGGAAAGGGAGATTATGCCAGCCATGGATGGCAGCCACAGGCGTGGGCGCCTCCTGGGCGCGACGTTCTCAGGGAAAGTCCCGAGATGAAGGGGCGACAGCATGCGACGCCCGTCAAGACGCGCAGGCCAGGACCAGGAGGCGTGTCGAGCCGAGGCAGCCGAAACCGAGGCCATGGCGTGAACGGGGCAGCTCTGGCTCCGACTTGCGGGCTGCGGGCTGCGGGCTGCGGGCTGCGGGCTGCGGGCTGCGGGCTGCGGGCAGGGTATGATCGGCGCTGACACAGGAACATCAACGGGATACCCCCGGATCTGCCATGCCCATTTCCCATTCTGCCCAGCCCGCCACGACGCCAACCTTCACGCGCGCCCCAACGATGGCGGCCCCCGCCCCGGCAGGCCTTGCCGATGGCGGCACGCACCGGGCCAAAGGATGGCGCCGGGCCCAAGGGGCATCCATCCGCATGGTCAGTCTGTTGCTGGTGGCCGGTGCCTCGCTGGCCGGCATCCAGCCGGCGCAGGCCACCCCGCCCTACCGGATGCCGGTGGTGGAACTGGAAGCGGGCGGCCAGCGCATCGACGCTGAGCTGGCGCGGACCGAACCGGAGCGGGAGCGCGGTCTGATGCACCGGACGGTGATGCCCGAGAACCATGGGATGTTGTTCGTCTTCGAGCAGCCCGCACAGTATTGCTTCTGGATGAAGGACACGCTGATCCCGCTGACGGTGGCCTTCCTGGACGAGGACGGCAAGGTGGCGGATCTGGCCGACATGCAGCCGCGCGATGAGCGCAGTCACTGCCCTTCCCGGCCGGTGCGCCACGCGCTGGAGATGAACCAGGGCTGGTTCGAGGCGCACGGCGTGAAGGTGGGAGATGTGGTGAAGGGGCTTGAAACGGTGCCGAACGGCGAACCGAAGCCCTGAGCGGCTGCCTCTGGAGAAGGCGCGCTCAACGACGGAAAGGCCAGCCTGCCACGCGCTGGCCTTCAAGGACCGGCCACAGGTGATGGCCGGCCCATTCGTGCGGGATCAGCCCTTGTTGGAGAGCTTGCCCACCACGGCCAGCACGACGATGGCGCCGATGACCGAGGCGATCCAGCCGGCCGTCTGGCCCGGCTCGTAGAAGTGCATGGCACCGCCCACGAAGTTGGCCAGGGCGGAACCAACGATACCGAGGATGGCCGTCATGATCCAGCCGAGTTTCTGGGTGCCGGGCATGATGGCGCGGGCGATGAGGCCAATGACCAGGCCGACAACGAACATCTGGATGAGAGCCATACGAGTGTTCCTCTGAAGTGAAAGGAAGGAAACGGACCGGAAGAAGGTCCGGACAGGAACTGCACACCTGCGGAAAGCAGGCATGACAGGCCACAGACTGAGCGCCGGACAGGCACCAGCCACGGGTCGAACAGCACCCCAACCTACCGTGGCAAAAGCGCCACGGATACGTAGATGGGCGCATCTTCCCACACTTCAACCCGACGAATGGTTAGAAATGATCATATCGACGGTCGCCTGCAGGCTGCCATCCTGCAGACGCACCTCGACCTGCCCGCCGGGGCGGGCCTCGTCGACCGTGGTCAGCAGGTGGCCGTCGGCATCGCGCACCAGCGCGTAGCCGCGTCCCAGCACGGCCAGCGGGCTGATGAGTGCCAGACTGTTCTCGGCCATCTCCAGCCGGGCGGCAGCGCGCTGCCAGCAGCCACGGGCGGCATGCGCCAGGCGCTGCTCGGCCTGCGCCAGACGGAATCCGGCGGCAGCCGTCGAGGGTGGCCGCAGGGTGTCGGCCGCACGCTGCCAGCGTCCCCGGCTCTCGGCCAGCCGGCTGGTCATGGCCCGTTGCAGGCGCTCGGCCAGGCGTTCCACGCGCATCTCCTGCCGGGGCAGCTCCTGCAACGGCCAGCGCTGCAGCCGTTCTGCCAGCTGTTCCAGCCGCTGACCATGGGCCTGCAGCTGCCGTGCGGGTGAACGCAGCAGGCGCTCGGCCATGTCCAGGCGCTGCTCCAGCCGCTCCAGCTGGCGCTGCATGACCTGCTGCAGCCGCACGCGCTGGTGACGCAGCCGCTGCAGGCTCTCGCGCCGATCGGTGCTGACCAGCTCGGCTGCCGCCGTGGGCGTCGGGGCCCGCACATCAGCCACGAAGTCGCAGATGGTAAAGTCGGATTCATGGCCGACACCGCTGACCACCGGCAGCGTGCAGTGGGCCAGCCGCCGGGCCAGTGTCTCGTCGTTGAAGGCGTCCAGATCCTCGAAGGATCCCCCGCCGCGCACCAGCAGCAGCACGTCACATTCCAGCCGTGCCTCGGCGGCCTCGACGGCGGCCAGCAGCTCGGCCGGCGCCTGCTGCCCCTGCACGCTGGCCGGGTAGATGATGACGCGCAGCTGTGGGGCGCGCCGGCGCAGTGTGGTGAGCACGTCCTGCAGCGCCGCGGCCTTCAGTGAGCTAACGACGCCGACGGTATGGATGTGGGGCGGCAGCAGCTGCTTGCGCCCGGGGTCGAACAACCCTTCGGTCGCCAGCAGCGCCTTCAGCCGCGCAAAGCGCTGCCAGACATCGCCCGCCCCGGCCAGCTGCATGCGCTCGACGCCCAGCTGGAAGTCACCGCGCGCCTCGTAGAGCGTGACGCGGGCCACCACTTCGACACGATCACCCTCGCGCGGCACGAAGCCCACCCGCTGTGCGGACATGCGGAACATGACGGCGCGCACGGCAGCCCCGGTTTCCTTCAGCGTGAAGTACCAGTGACCGCTGGCCGCCCGCGTGAAGTTGGACAGCTCGCCCACCACCCGCACAGTGCCGAACGTGTCCTGCAGCAGACGACCAGCCATCCGGTTGAGCTGGCCGACTGTCAGTGCCTGCTCGCCCGTAAAAGGCTGCGAAGAGGCTGTAAAAGCGCTTTCCTGTTGTTTCATCGGTACTTTTATCCACACAAAAGCCAACGCTTTCTGTAGATGGCAGAGACCGGAGCGACACGGTGAGCAGGCCCCTTCTCCTTCGCCAACACATTGAATGATAAAGGAATTTCCATATCCAGCCTTGAGCACGCCTGAATTACTTTCCTGCGCCTGCATCTGTAATTACGGGATGGAATGCAGCTGCCCACAGAGTTGTCCACAGGTCTTTGCACAGGCCGTTGCAGGTTGCGTGCCACACTTGCCGACCCCAAACAAAAAAACCGACAATCCCGGCGTTCGCGTCCCGCGAAAGTTCTACCCCTTCCGGAGTGTGTTCCCTTGTTCTCCATCATCCAGGCCGCTGGCTGGCCCATCTGGTTTCTGATCCTCGCCTCGATCGCCACGGTTGCCCTGATCGTCGAACGGGCGATCACGCTGCAACGCCGCAAGATCCTTCCGCCCGGCATGCTGGAAGAAGTGGTCAACCTGCACCGCAACCGGCAGCTCAATGCCGAGATGGTGACGCGTGTGGAACGCTCCTCGCCGCTGGGCCGGGTGCTGGCTACCGGGCTGCGGCATGAGTTCGAGTCGCGCGACATGATCAAGGACGCCATGGAAGAGACCGGTCGTGCCGTGGCGCATGACCTGGAGCGCTTCCTGCCCACGCTGGGCACGCTGGCCACGGTGGCCCCGCTGCTGGGCCTGTTCGGCACCGTCATCGGCATGATCGAGATCTTCGGCTCGCAGGCCCCCAGCGGCAACGATCCGACCCAGCTGGCTCACGGCATCTCGATCGCCCTCTACAACACGGCCTTCGGTATCGGCGTGGCCATCCCGGCCCTGCTGGCCTACCGGGGCTTCCGCAGCCGGGTTGACGACTTCCTGGTGGAAATGGAGCAGCAGTCGCTGCGCCTGGTGGACGTGATCAAAGGAATCGGGGGCCGGCATTGAACTTTCGGCGTTCCATCCGGCGTGAAGAGCCGGAAATCAACTTCATCCCGCTCATCGACCTGCTGCTGGTGATCCTCATCTTCCTGATGGTCACCACCACCTACAACCGCTACCGCGAGCTGGCCGTGGACCTGCCCTCGGCCGCCGGCAAGGAAACGCCGGAAGCGCCGGTGCAGATCATCGTGGCCGTGACGGCCGACGGACAGTACCGGGTCGACAACGAAGTGGTGGGCAATGCCGATGCCAACATGCTGGCCAGCGTGCTGGGCCGTGCAGCCGGTGATCGTCAGAACCCCATCGTGGTCGTGCATGCCGATGCCGCTGCTTCCCACCAGTCGGTGGTGAACGTCATGGAAAGCGCCCGCATCGCCGGTCTGCCGCGCGTGAGCTTCGCCACCAAGACGAAGCAGTCGGCCCAGTGACGGGCCGCTGCATTTCAGGCGCCCCCATGGGACGGGTGGCGCCTTGAAGACCGAGGGGCTGCGCCGCCGGCTGGAAGCCTGGCTGCTGCGGGTCTGGTTCGACCAGACCCGTGGCGCCGACCGCCTGCTGGCCTGGCTGCTGGCCCCGCTCCTGCTGCCGCTGTCCTGGCTGGTGGCTACCCTGGCCCGCCGACGGGCCGCACAGATCGAACACACTCCCACAGGCCGCCCAGCCGTGGTGGTGGTGGGCAACGTGGTGGTGGGTGGCTCGGGCAAGACGCCACTGGTCATCGCCCTGGCCCGTGCCCTGCACGAACGGGGTCTGAAGGTGGGCCTGCTGGCCCGCGGCTACCGCGCCTCCTCTGATACGCCCCTTCTCATCGACCGCAACACGCCCGCTGCCGAGGCCGGCGACGAGGCCCTGCTGCTGGCCGCCGAGACCGGCCTGCCCGTGGGCGTGGGCGCCCGGCGCAAGGCCGCACTGGATCTTCTTGTCTCGCACCACCCCGACCTGGACGTGGTGATCTCGGACGACGGACTGCAGCACGTGACCCTGCCCCGCCGGCTGGAGCTGGTGATGATGCATCCGCTTGGTCTGGGCAACGGCCGCTGCCTGCCGGCCGGACCGCTGCGCGAGCCCGCCGAGCGCCTGGCCCACGTGGACGCACTGCTGGTACCGGCGACATCGCCCCAATCGGCGAGCACAAGCGCGTCGCCCGAGGCCCCCCGGACCTCGGCGCCTCCCCGCTTCGGGATTCGCACCGAGCTGGCCGGCATCCGCGCCCTGGATGGCAGCCAGCACTGGACGCCAGCCGACTTCGTGGCCGCCATGGCCGGACAGCGACTGGCGGCCGTGGCCGGCATCTCGCGCCCCGAGCGCTTCTTCGATTCGCTGCGTGCGCTGGGCCTGAACATCACCGAGTACCCTTTGCCCGACCATGCCCACATTGATCCGGCGTGGCTCGCCACGCTTCCCGAGCCCGGGGTGATCATGACGGCCAAGGATGCCGTGAAGTGCATCGGCTTTCCCCCGGCGCTGCAGGCACGCTGCCGGGTGCTCGATATCCGGGCCGTGCCCGATCCGGCGCTGCTAGAATGGCTCGACCAGCGGCTGTCCATGACAGCCTGCCGCACATCGACACCTTCTTCTGCGCATTGACACCATGATGGCTCTCGACATTCTCGTCTGCCCGCTGTGCAAGGGGCCCCTTGCCCACGACCGCCAGCAGCAGACCCTCACCTGCAAGGCAGACCGCCTGGTGTTCCCCATCCGTGACGGCGTGCCGGTCATGATCGTCGAGGAAGCCGGGCAACTGGCGGCCGACGGCAGCGTGACACCGGCGCCAGCCGCCGGCACGGCTGGCTGAAACCGGAGCGGTACGACCATGAGCTCCCGGTCCCCTGCCCAGGCGGCACCGGCCGCCACACCTTCCTTCGTCGTCCTCATCCCGGCCCGGCTGGCCTCCACGCGCCTGCCTGACAAGCCGCTGGCCGACATTGCCGGCATTCCCATGGTGGTGCGCGTGGCCAACCAGGCCCGACAATCACAGGCCGTCCGGGTCGCCATTGCCACCGACAGCCCCCGGATCGCCGACGTGGCCCGTGCCCATGGGCACGAAGCCATCATGACCCGCGCCGACCATGCCTCGGGAACCGAGCGACTGGCTGAAGCCATCACACTGATGGAACTGGCCGAAGACACCATCGTGGTCAACGTGCAGGGGGACGAGCCCGAGATTCCGCCGGCCCTCATCGATGCCCTGGCCAGCTGCCTGGCCAGCGACCCGGAATGCCCGATGGCCACGGCCGTGCATCCCGTGCAGTCAGTGGCTGACTGGCTCAATCCCAATGTGGTGAAGGTGGTGGCCGACGCCGAGGACCGCGCCCTGCTGTTCTCCCGCGCCCCCCTGCCCTGGTCGCGCAGCCATCTGGCGTGGGGGCTGGATGCCGACACCCCGCAGGCCCGGCAGGCCTTTGAGGCGGCCCAGCCCCTGCGGCACATCGGCATGTATGCCTATCGCAGCCGCTTCCTCACACGCTATGCGCAGCTGGATCCCTGCGCGCTGGAAGACATCGAGGCGCTGGAGCAGCTAAGGGTGCTGCACCACGGCTACCGCATCAAGCTGCTGCACACCGACGATGCGCCGCCCGCCGGCGTGGACACACCGGCCGACCTGGAACGGGTCCGGGCACGGCTGGGACACGGCACCCACTGACGCACAGCCTGACAGTCCCGTGCCCCAGCGCCGCACAGGCTGTGTGGCGCTGGGGCGCTACAATGGAAGGAATCGTATCTTTTCAACAGGAACTTCCTCCATGCGACTGATTCTTCTTGGCCCTCCGGGCGCGGGCAAAGGTACCCAGGCCGGCTTCATCACCAGCCAGTTCGGCATTCCCCAGATCTCCACCGGCGACATGCTGCGTGCCGCCATCAAGGCCGGCACCGAGCTGGGCAAGGCCGCCAAGGAAGTGATGGACCAGGGCAAGCTGGTGTCCGACGACATCATCATCGGCCTGGTGAAGGAACGGCTGAAGCAGCCCGACTGTCAGAACGGCTACCTGTTCGACGGTTTCCCGCGCACCATCCCGCAGGCCGAAGCCCTGCGCGAATCCGGCATCCGGCTGGAGCACGTGGTGGAACTGAAGGTGCCGGACGCCGACATCATCGAGCGCATGAGCGGGCGGCGCGTCCACCAGCCCAGCGGTCGCAGCTACCACATCCGCTTCAACCCGCCCAAGGTGGAAGGCAAGGACGACGTGACGGGTGAACCCCTGACCCAGCGTGACGACGACCGCGAGGACGTGGTTCGCAAGCGCCTGGAGGTCTACCTGCAGCAGACCCGCCCGCTGGTCGACTACTACCAGGAATGGGCTCGCACCGGCGACGCAGCCGCACCCCGCTACCACGCGCTGGAAGGCGTGGGCACGGTGGAAGAGATCCGCGCCCGCGTGCAGGCTGCACTGGCCAGCTGATCCCCATCGATGGACGCCAGGGTCATGCCCGGACGTCCTCCCATCACGGGCACCACGAGCCATCGTCGGTGCCCGTTTGCTTTGGCAGCCTTTCTCCTGGTGGAGGCCGCCTTTCCCGGACACGCTCTCCTGGTGTATGCGCTCCCCTGGGGGCTTATTCGGGGAGGGCTGCACACCGCACATTGATGGCCCGACGGTCCCCGCGGGGCAGCGTTTGTCGCTTCTCAGCGCCCGGTCTCGATAGCCGCTGCCTGCGCCAGCTGCGCTTCCACCCAGGCCGCCAGCGCCAGCAGGCTGGCATCGGCACCCCGGCCGCCCACCAGCTGCAGGCCGAAGGGCATGGCCACCGGGCCGCCCTGTCCCCGCGCCGGCCCATCCTTCGGCGAATGCCCCTTCTCCAGCCAGATGTGACCCGCCGGCAGGCTGATGGCCGGCACGCCGGCAAAGGAGAACGGCAGCGTCTGGCCCAGCACCGCCTCGCGGACCATCAGCCGGCCGTGCCGGGTGGGCGCGTCGTCCTGGCCACGCAGCGGCGTGACGATGGCCGACGTGGGCAGCACCAGCGCATCCACCCCCGCCAGCACGGCATCCAGCTCGGCCATGTAGGCGCTGCGCGCCTGCAGTGCCGCAATATAGTCCTGCGCCGACAGCGCGGCGCCCGCCTGCAACGGCGTCAGCACCCCAGCTGAAAATCCCTTGCCCCCCTCGGCCAGCGCCGCATGATGGACCCGTGCCGCCTCGGCCCGCACGATGGGCGTGTAATGGCGCCACGGCAGGTCCATGTCGTGGGGTTCGGCATCCACCAGATCCGCCTGTGTGGCCAGCAGCGCCAGCAGGGCCTCGAAGTGGGCATGCGTACCCGCATCCAGGCGCGCCTCCAGCCAGCGACGGGGCACGCCCAGCCGCGGCCGTCGGGCCACCCGGCCGTGCGCCAGACTGCGCCCGGACAGCACCTGGTGCAGCAGCGCAGCATCCTCCACGCTCCGCGCCAGCGGGCCGGCATGATCGCAGGTCCAGGACAGCGGCAAGGCACCGGCCAGCGAGACGCTGCCCACCGTGGGCTTGAAGCCCACCACGCCACAGAAGGCCGACGGAATGCGGATGGAGCCGCCCGTGTCGCTGCCGATGGATGCGCTGCCCAGCCCCACCGCCACGGCCACACCTGAACCGCTGGACGAGCCGCCCGATTGCCGGGCCGGATCGTGCGGATTGCAGACATCCCCGGTCCAGGGGTTCTCGCCCGTGGCCCCCAACGCGATCTCGTGCATGTTGGTCTTGGCAAAGACCAGTGCACCGGCGGCCTGCAGTCGCTGCACCACCGCACTGGATGCCGCCGGCATCGGTGGCAGCGCCGCCTCGGTACCCGCCTTCATGGGCGCGCCTTCCAGCTGGAACAGGTCCTTCACGCTGATCCAGGCGCCCAGCAGCGGCCGCTGCGCGGCACGGTCAGGCTCCCGTCCGATCCAGTCGGTCAGCGCCTGTGCCTCACGGCCGGCACGATCCCAGTCCACCCAGGCCAGCGGCCGCAGCGCCGCCGTCTCGGCTGCCCGCGCCTTCAGAAGGGCCAGTTCATCGGTCAGCGAACGCTTTCCGGCCCGCAACGCATCGGCCTGCTGCCGCAGCGACATGCTCGCAGCCCCCGAGTTTTCTGAGGCCCGGACTCCCGAAAAATACAGATCAGACACCATATGAAGACGAACTCCCGAATTGCGGACAGTGACCAGACAGAAGCGTATTATGAAGACTGTTTGCAAGGATCCCGATCGATGAAGTACCAGCAGCCACACCGCGCCCTGAACACCAGCAAGATACGGTCGGCCGCCTACGACGAGAACCGCCAGACCCTGGAAATCGCCTTCCAGGATGGCATGCTGCGCAGCTATCGCAGCCTGCCGGCCGACGTGGCGCGCCGTTTCTTCACCGCCCAGAATCCGGCCACCTTCTGGGAAGATCGCATCGCCGAAGAGTATCCGATGACCCAGGTGCGGATGGAGAAACTTCCGCCCCTGATGGAAAGCGACCCCGTCGCCGACGCCGCCCGCCAGAAGCTGGAGCAGCTCTTTCAGCAGCCGGACAAAGCGTGAATCGTGGCTGAAGACACGACGCTGACACCGACCGGGGTGTCACGGCCAGCCTCGACCCAGCCCCAGACCGACAGGTCCGAAGCATGGTCAGGCCTTGGGCGTCATCCGGGCATGCTGCAACTGCCCGACACGTACGACCTCGCCCCCTCCCGAGCTGCGCCGGGGGCCATGCTGTCCGATCCCGACGCCATCATCCTGCTGTTCACCGGCCATGCCCTCGTCCAGCGCAGTGACGGCCCACCGGCGCTGACGGCCGGCGACTATGGTTCCCTGCTGAACGCCTGGACCACCTGCGAGAGCGTTGGCCGCTACCGGGGACGCCCCTGTCTGGCCGTCTCGTTGCCCAATCCCCCGCCGCCCCTGCCTCCCGGCTGGGAGGCCCAGGGCCTGCGCCAGTGGTTCGGTCGCCTACCGGACGACCTGACCTCCATCGCCATGCAGGCCAGCCAGCTGCTGGAATGGGTGCGCACCCATCGCTGGTGCGGCGCGTGTGGCGTGCCCACCGTGCGCGTGCCGGGCGAACGCGCCATGCAGTGCCCCCGCTGCGGCCTGCGCAACTACCCGCGCATCTCGCCCGCCATGATGGTGCTGGTCACCCGCGGTCACGAGCTGCTGCTGGCCAGCAACGTCAATTTTCCGCCCGGACGTTACAGCGCCCTGGCAGGCTTTCTGGAAGCCGGCGAATCGGTCGAGGCCGCCATCCACCGGGAAGTGGCGGAGGAAGTGGGCATCCAGGTGCATCGCCCGCGCTATTTCGGCAGCCAGAGCTGGCCTTTCCCCCATTCGCTGATGATCGCCTTCACGGCCGAATGGCTGGCTGGTGACATCCACGTCGACCCGACCGAGATCCGCGACGCCCGCTGGTTCACCCCCGACACCCTGCCCGACCTGCCGCCCGCCAACGTCAGCATCTCGCGCGCGCTGGTGGAGCACGTGGCACATCAGCTTAGGCAAGGCCGTTCGCGCTGAACGGTCACACCGGCGGATCACTCCAGCCCCCTATGCCACACCCCGAGCAGCCCGCCCTCGGATTGTCCGCCTGTTTCCTTCCATCCCCGCCCCCTGTCCTTCCGCACCGACTGCGGCGCCAATGTCGACCTTCTGTGCCATAGCTCCTGTGTGCTGTCGCTTTTCTGACGCATAGTGCCGTGACATCCAAACGGCCATGGCAGGAAAGCTTCCGTGCAGTCATCCCGCGCCTTCGTCACTCACGTTCCCTCCTCCGCTCACCCTGAATCGGCAGCCGGTTCATCCGGCGCCAGGGGCTGGCTTGGCGCCGACACGCCCCTGCCGTCGAGCGAGCGCTCGCCCCACCGGGCGGACCGTCGCCAGCCGCTGACGCGCAGCCTCATGGCCCTGATGGTCTGCAGCGCGCTGGCCGCCTGCGGTGGCGGTGGCGGTGGTAGCGCCGTGAACACCAGCCCCGATCCCCAGGCCGTGACACCCGTCACGCCCTCCGTCCCCCCGAGCGCCAACAACCAGGGTGCGCAAGGGAGCAACGGAACCAGCAGCCAGAGCGGCACCAGCAGCGACAACCGTGGCCAGGGCGACGTGGCGGGCGGCAACGCAGCGAGCGGCAACAGCACCCACGGCAGCGCAGGCAACGCCAACCAGAACGGTACAACCGGCGGATCGACCAGAACCCCAGGCACCGGTAACGGATCCGGCAACACGGGGAGCGGCGCTTCGGACACCCCGGTCAGCGTCACGCCGCCCAGCCTGCCCGGCAACGATGCCGATCCGAAGTCTCAGAAGCCCACGGCCGCCATCGTGCGCATCCTGGGCCAGGTGCGCGGTCCGTCTGCAGCCGCCAACCCGGCCAGCCTGCGCCTGCCGCAGGGCTCCACGTCCATCGCCTATGACCGGCAGGACCCGCCGCGCATCTGGGTCATCAACCCCGACCAGGACAGCGTGAGCGTGCTGGACAGCAAGACGCGGACACTGCTGCGCGAGATCCCGCTGACCGTCTCCGGACGGACCGAGACCGCCCCGGAAAAGCCGGCCACCGAGCACGGTCCGCGCACGCTGGCCATCGACAACGCTGGCCAGGTCTGGGTCACCAATCGCCACAGCGGCAGCATCAGCATCATTGATCCGGCCACGATGACCGTGGCCACCCGCATTGCGCTGGGCGTGGCTACCCAGCCCTACGGCGTGGTGGCGGCTCCCGATGGCAGCGGCATCTGGGTCAGCACGCTGGGCTCGCAGGAGCTGCTGCAGTTCGACCCCGTCACCCACCAGCTCAAGCAGCGCATGGCACTGGGCCCCGAGGTCCGGCACCTGGCCATCACTGCCGACAGCAAGCGCCTGCTGGCAAGCCGCTTCATCACGCCTGCCCTGCCTGGCGAAAGCACCCTCACGCCCCGTACCCGCGGTACCGGCTTCCGGGGTGGCGAAGTCCTGCTGATCGACCCCACCCGTGCCACGCTGCAGCGCACGATCCCGCTGGCAGTCAGCACGCTGGAAGACACGCCCATCCAGGGACGCGGCCTGCCCAACTACCTGGGCGCCGCCGCCATCTCGCCGGATGGCCGCTCGGCCTGGATTCCCTCCAAGCAGGACAACATCCAGCGCGGCCAGGGCCGTGACGGCCAGCCGCTGGACTTCCAGAGCACTGTGCGCGCCATCGTGTCCAACCTGGACCTGCAGGCTGCCACGCCAGCCGAACGGCCCGCACGGCGCTACGACGTGGACAACAGCGGCCAGGCCAGTGCCGCCACCTACACGCCGGATGGCCGATACGTGCTGGTAGCGCTGGAAACCTCGCGCGAGATCAGCATCCTCAATGCAGCCACCGGTACCGAGGTGCGTCGGCTGGACGTGCAGCGCACGCCCCAGGGCATCGCCGTCTCGCCCGATGGCAAGCAGGCAGCCATCAGCAACGTGATGTCGCGTACCGTCAGTTTCTTCGACATCAGCGCACTGGCCAATGACGAGCCCCGGGCCATCCTGCCCGCCACGGCCACCGGTACGCTGAAGAGCGCCGAGCGGATGCCGGCCCAGCTGAAACGCGGCAAGGAGCTCTTCCACGACGCCCGCGACCCGCGTCTGGCACGAGACCGCTACATGAGCTGCGCCAGCTGCCACAGCGAAGGCTACGGCGATGGCCGTGTCTGGGACATGAGCAGCCTGGGCGAAGGCCTGCGCAAGACCCTCTCGCTGCAGGGCCATGGTGGAAAGAAGGCCCGCCTGCACTGGAGCGGCAACTTCGACGAGGTGCAGGACTTCGAGCAGCAGATCCGTGCGCTGGGCGGCGGCAGCGGGCTGATGCCCATCGGCAGCTTCGAGCTGAACGGCCGCAGCCTGCCGCTGGGCACCCCCAAGGCGGGCCAGTCGGACGACCTGGACGCCCTGGCCGCCTATGTGAACAGCCTGAACCGCTATGCCCCCAGCCCCTACCGCAACAGCGACCGCAGCCTGACAGCCAGCGCAAAAGTCGGCGAATCACTGTTTGCCAGCAAAGGCTGCACCACCTGCCACAGCAATGCCGACCTGGGGGGTGACGGGCTGACCCGTCACGACATCGGCACGCTGAAGCCTGCCAGCGGCAAGGTGCAGGGCGAGGCCCTGACCGGCCTGGTCGCCCCCGGTCTGCGTGACGCCTGGTACACCGCCCCCTACCTGCACGACGGTTCGGCCGACACGCTGGAAGCGGCCATCCAGGCGCACAACACCAACACCTTCACGGCCGCAGAACTGAGCAGCCTGGCCGCCTACGTCCGCCAGATCGGCAACGGACAGTAAGCACGGCCCCAGAACTGCTGCAGCGATGATTGCCGCAGACATGAAAATGGCCCCGACAGGGGCCATTTCCGTTTGGGGCGAAGCTGCCGCCGGGAACGACAGCAGCTACCGGAAGAAAATCAGGCCTCGCCTTCGCGGCTGGCGCGACGACGCTCGTGCTCCTTCAGGTGACGCTTGCGCAGGCGGATGCTCTTGGGCGTGATCTCCACCAGCTCGTCCTCGGCGATGAATTCCACAGCCTTTTCCAGCGTCAGCTCGATGGGCGGCGTCAGGTTGATGGCCTCGTCCTTGCCCGAAGCGCGCACGTTGGTCAGCTTCTTCTCACGGATCGGGTTGACCACCAGATCATTGTCACGCGTGTGGATGCCGATGATCATGCCCTCGTACAGCGCATCGTTGGGCTTGACGAACATCCGGCCCCGGTCCTGCAGCTTCCAGAGCGCATAGGCCACGGCCGCCCCGTCATCCTGCGAGATCAGCACGCCCTGGCGGCGCCCCTCGATCTCGCCTGCCCACGGGCCGTATTCCTCGAAGACGTGGCTCATGATGCCGGTACCGCGCGTCATGTTCAGGAACTCGTTCTGGAAGCCGATCAGGCCACGGGCCGGCACACGGTATTCCAGACGCACCCGGCCCTTACCGTCCGGCTCCATGTTCTGCAGCTCGCCACGGCGGCGACCCAGCGCCTCCATCACGGCGCCCTGGTGCTCTTCCTCCAGGTCCATCGTCAGCGCCTCATAGGGCTCCTGACGCTCGCCATCCACCACCTGCAGACGCGGCTTGGGTCGCGACACCGCCAGCTCGTAGCCCTCGCGACGCATGTTCTCCAGCAGGATGGTCAGGTGCAGCTGGCCACGGCCCGACACCACGAAGGTGTCCGCATCCTCAGTAAACTCCACACGCAGTGCCACGTTGGCCTGCAGCTCGCGCTCCAGACGCTCCCGGATCTGGCGGCTGGTGACGTACTTGCCCTCGCGGCCGGCCAGCGGCGAGGTGTTGACCAGGAACTCCATGGTCAGCGTGGGCTCGTCGATGCGCAGCAGCGGCAGCGGATCGGGGTTGCCGATCTTGCACAGCGTGGAGCCAATGTCGATGTTCTCGATGCCGTTGATGGCCACGATGTCACCGGCCTGAGCGAAAGGCACCACCTCGCGCTCCAGCCCCCGGAAGCGCAGCACCTGGTTCACCTTCACGGTGACCGGCGCCTTCTCGTCGCCGTGCATCAGCAGCACCGATTCACCACCGCGCAACGTGCCGCGGTTGATGCGGCCAATACCGATACGACCCACATAGCTGGAATAGTCGAGCGCTGAGATCTGGAACTGCAGCGGACCGTCCGGATCGTCGGCCCGGGCCGGCACGCGGGACAGGATAGCGTCAAAGAGCGGCGCCATGCTGGGATTCTCCGCCGCTGCGGCAGCCTCGGCCTCTTCCACTTCGTTCACCGCATAGCCCGCCAGCGCCGAGGCGTAGATCACCGGGAAGTCCAGCTGCTCTTCGGTGGCGCCCAACCGGTCGAACAGGTCGAAGGTCTGGTCCACCACCCAGTGCGGCCGTGCACCGGGACGGTCAATCTTGTTGACCACCACGATGGGGCGCAGGCCCAATGCCAGTGCCTTGCGGGTCACGAAGCGGGTCTGCGGCATCGGGCCGTCCATGGCGTCCACCAGCAGCAGGACACCGTCCACCATCGACAGCGCACGCTCCACCTCGCCGCCGAAGTCCGCGTGTCCCGGGGTGTCGACGATGTTGATCCGCGTGCCCTTGTACTCGACCGCGCAGTTCTTGGCCAGAATGGTGATGCCCCGCTCGCGCTCCAGGTCGTTGGAGTCCATCACCCGCTCGTTGACCTGCTGGTTGGCCCGGAACGTGCCGGACTGACGCAGCAGCTGATCCACCAGCGTGGTCTTGCCGTGGTCGACGTGCGCGATGATCGCAATGTTGCGGATCGGCTGGGTTGTAGATGTGTTGGTGTCAGACACGCTCAGTCTCGAATCGAATCAAAAAGGGCAACCGGGGTTGCGTTTCGTAAAGTCCTTGCGGCACGGATATCCCGTCCCTGTCGGGATGGCCCGGCCGGCTCGGCATGTTGTTCAGTCAGTCACGATCAGTCAGGCACGATGACCCGCAGTGGCGCCAGACGCACGCTGCCATCAGGCTGCGGCACCTGGCGGGCCAGCCCGGCCAGTCGGCCAGCATGCAGCACTGCCACCTGCCCCTCCGGGGCGTCAATGGCGGGCCCGGCGGGCGACGACGAGAGATCGGCATTCGGGTTCGTTGGGGTCTGCCAGGGCACTGCCTGCCCCTGCGCAAAGCGCCGGGCCTGCTCATCCGTCAGCTCAGCCTGCGACCATCCTGCCACCAGCGCCAGCAGCCCATGCAGATGAGACTGCGCCGCCGTCGGCCCCTCGGCCAGCAAGGCATCCAGCGTCACCGCATCCTGCACGCGGTACTGGCCAACGCGAGTACGCCTCAGACCGCTCAGATGGGCACCGCACCCCAGGGCTGCGCCCAGGTCGCGGGCAATGGAACGGATGTAGGTGCCGCTGCCGCATTCGATGCGCAGACGCGCCCGCTCACCGTCAAAATCCAGCAACTCGATGACATCGACCCGCACCTCGCGGGGCTGGGCCGCCACCGGAGCGCCCTCACGGGCATGGCGGTACATCGCCTTGCCGCCCACCTTCAGGGCCGAATACACCGGCGGTACCTGCTGGATGACGCCCATGAAGCGCGGCAGCGCTGCCAGCAGCGCCTCACGCGTGGGGCGTGAATCCGAGCGGGAAATCACCTCGCCTTCCACGTCATCGGTGGCCGTGGTGATGCCGAAGCAGACCTCGGCCTCGTAGGCCTTGTCATGCGTGAGTGCCGCGCCGGCCAGCTTGCAGGCCTCTCCGAACATCAGCGGGAGCACCCCGCTGGCCATCGGGTCCAGCGTTCCCCCATGGCCAGCCTTGTCCGCGCCCAGCAGGCGCTTCACCTTCTGCAAGGCCGTGTTGGAAGACAGGCCCAGCGGCTTGTCGAGCAGCAGCAGTCCGTGGACCTTCAAGCGCGGTGCGTCCGGTCAGTCGTCATGGCGCGCAGCGCCAACAGGGGCAGACACCTGGCCTGCCGTTGCAGGGGTGGCACTGGCCGATGCGCTATCGGGCCGCTTGGCCGAGCCTTCCCCAGTGTCCGTCGCCACGTCACCCGGATCGTCGGCCGCCCGTCGCGAGTTGGCCTCGTCGATGAGCCGCCCCATCTCGATGCCCCGCTGGGCGGAAGCATCGTGCACGAAGTGCAGCTCAGGCGTGGTATGGATGCGCACCCGGCGACCGACGAGCGAGCGCAGGAAGCCCGACGCCGCCCGCAGGCCACGCAGCGTCTCGGCCACCCGTTCATCATCATCGGGCAGCACCGAGAAATGCACGGTGGCATGCGCATAGTCGGGCGTCAGATCCACGCCCGTCACCGTCACCAGACCCAGCCGGGGATCCTTCACCTCGGTGCGGATCAGCTCGGCAATTTCCTGGTGCAGCAGCTCGGTCACGCGCAACGCCCGCCCGGGCGTTGCTCCTGGTCTACGTTTCATGGTGCCTCAGTCCGCTGCAGAGGCGCCCGCGGCGGAAGCCAGCGTCCGGGCCACTTCCTTGACCTCGAAGACCTCCAGCTGGTCGCCTTCCTGGATGTCGCTGTAGTTGTGCAGCGTGATACCGCACTCGAAGCCAGCCTTGACTTCCTTGGCGTCATCCTTGAAGCGCTTGAGCGACTCGATGCGACCCGTCCAGATGACGGTGGAATCGCGCAGCAGGCGAACTTCGGAATCGCGGCGCACCAGACCTTCGGTGACGTAGCAGCCAGCCACCGTGCCCACCTTCGTGACACGGAAGACCTGACGGATCTCGACCATGCCCAGCATCGTCTCGCGCTTCTCGGGCGACAGCATGCCTTCCATCGCCGACTTCACATCGTCCACGGCGTCGTAGATGATGTTGTAGTAGCGCAGGTCGATGCCGTTGGTCTCGGCCATGCGCCGTGCCGGCTGGTCTGCCCGCACGTTGAAGCCGATGACCACCGCCTTCGAGGCGATCGCCAGGTTGATGTCGCTCTCGGTGATGCCACCGACCTGAGCGTGCACGATCTGCACCTTGATCTCGGCATTGCTGAGCTTGAGCAGCGCGTGCGCCAGTGCTTCCTGCGAACCCTGCACGTCGGCCTTGATGATCAGCGGCAGGGTCTGCACCTCGCCTTCGCCGATCTGGTCGAACATGTTCTCGAGCTTGGCGGCCTGCTGGCGTGCCAGCTTCACGTCGCGGAACTTGCCCTGACGGAACAGCGCGATCTCGCGGGCCTTGCGCTCGTCGGCCAGGGCAATCAGCTCCTCGCCGGCCTGCGGCACATCGTTCAGGCCCTGGATCTCGACCGGGATGGACGGCGTGGCCGAAGCAGCATTCTTGCCGGCTTCGTCCATCATCGCACGCACCCGGCCCCAGGTGGAACCCACCAGCACCGTGTCACCACGCGACAGCGTACCCGACTGCACCAGCACGGTGGCCACCGGACCACGGCCCTTGTCCAGCCGTGCCTCGATCACCAGACCGCGTGCCGGCGCCTTCTCGGGCGCACGCAGCTCCAGGATCTCGGCCTGCAGCAGCACGTTCTCCAGCAGGTCGTCGATGCCCTGGCCGGTCTTGGCCGACACGCCCACGAAGGGCACGTCACCGCCGTACTCCTCGGGCACCACGCTCTGCGCCACCAGCTCCTGGCGAACGCGATCGGGATTGGCCTCGGGCTTGTCGATCTTGGTGATGGCCACCACCAGCGGCACTTCAGCCGCCCGGGCGTGCGAGATCGCCTCGATCGTCTGCGGCATCACGCCGTCGTCGGCCGCCACCACCAGAATCACGATATCGGTGGCCTTGGCACCCCGCGCACGCATCGCCGTGAAGGCCGCGTGACCCGGGGTATCGAGGAACGTGACCACGCCACGCGGCGTCTTCACATGATAGGCACCGATGTGCTGGGTAATGCCACCGGCCTCGCCAGACGCCACCTTGGTCCGCCGCAGGTAGTCCAGCAGCGAGGTCTTGCCGTGGTCGACGTGACCCATCACGGTCACGACCGGCGGCCGCGGCACGGCCGGCCCCACGTCCTCGGTAGCCACTTCGTCCAGCATGGCCTCCGGATCATCCAGCTTGGCCGCGATGGCGGTGTGGCCCATTTCCTCCACCAGAATCATGGCGGTTTCCTGGTCCAGCACCTGGTTGATGGTCACCATCTGACCCAGCTTCATCAGCTGCTTGATCACCTCGGTGGCCTTCACGGCCATCTTGTGGGCCAGATCGGCCACCGTGATGGTCTCGGGCACATGAACTTCACGCACGATCGGCGTCTCGGGCTGCTGCGCCTGGGCAAAGCCACCACGGCGATCGCGGTCATTGCCACGACGCGGACCACGCGTGCGCCAGCCCGTGCCGGTACCGCTGCCCGCGTTGCTGTCGTTGCGTCCGCCCTTGGTCGGACGGCGCTTGCGGGAAGCGTCATCCTGCCAGGACGACGAAAGCTTCTCGGACTTGACGTGCTTGTTGCGGCCACCACCACCGGCGTTCTCGGCCGGTGCAGGCGCAGCCTGCTGGCCCGACGGACGATGCAGCGTGCCACCACGACGGTCCTTGGCCGCACCGGCAGCAGGTGCCGGCTGCGCAGCCGGAGGAGCCGGCGGCGGCGGGGGCGGCGGCGGACGCCGGCTGGCTTCCAGCAGACGGTTGATTGCGGCCACCTCGGCCTCGGCGCGGCGACGCGCCGCTGCAGTGGCATCAGCCTCTTCCTTGGCCTTGCGGGCTGCAGCGGCGGCCTCTTCGGCCGCCACGCGGGCAGCTTCCTGCTTGGCCGCGCGCTCGGCCGCCTCGGCAGCAGCCTTCTCCTCGGCCTGCTTGCGTTCCTGGTCGCGTGCAGCGGCCGAAGCAGCTGCGGCGGCCCCCGCTTCCTCGCGCATCTTGCGCTGCATGGCCCGAGCAGCCTCGGCCTCACGCTCGGCATCGGCCTGCATCTTCGCCAGACGCTCCTGCTCGGCGCGTGCGGCTTCCTCGCGGCGGCTGGCCTCGGCGATCGCCTCGTTCTCGCGCTGGCGATCACGCTCCAGCCGTGCGGTCTTCTCGCGCAGCTCGCGGGCCTGACGCTCCATCAGCTCCTTCTGCCGACGGGCCTCTTCCTCACGCAGCCGACGCTGTTCCTCGTCGATGACCGAGTTGGCCGATTTCACCGGGGGCGGGGGTGCCACCGGCGCGGCAACCGGTTCCGGTGCCGCCGCTGCAGGGGCATTGCCCGGGGTGCCGTCACGCTTCACGAACGTGCGCTTGCGACGGACCTCCACCTGGATGGTGCGTGCCTTGCCCGTGGAGTCGGCCTGCTTGATCTCGGAAGTCTGCTTGCGCACCACCGTGATCTTCTGGCGTCGGGGGGCATTCTCTCCCCCTGCACCATGCGACGCCCGCAAGGCCGACAGCAACCGCTCCTTGTCCGCTTCCGACAGCGGATCCGAGGGGGTCTTCTTGTCGACACCCGCTGCGCGCAACTGTTCCAGAAGCACCTCTGCAGGTACTCGCAATTCCGCCGCAAATGTCTCAACGTTCGTACTGGCCATGTGTCCTTCCGCTACTACCGATTCAGTGTGTGCGTCACCTGCGATCGTCACCCCCGACCGACGCGTGATCCAGGGGCGACATCGACATCACGCACCGCCTTCCTCGACGAACCAGTGCTCGCGAGCCTTCAGGATCAGTGCCTTGGCCCGCTCCTCGTCGAGTTCGGTGATTTCGATCAATTCATCCACCGCCAGCTCGGCCAGGTCGTCGCGGGTGCGGACATTGGCCTCGGCCAGCTTCACGGCCAGCTCGCGGTCCATGCCCTCCAGCGACAGCAGGTCGTCGGCGGTCTCGTTCAGTTTCTCTTCGGTGGCAATTGCCTGGGTGAGCAGCGCATTGCGGGCCCGCTCGCGCAGCTCGTTGACCGTGTCCTCGTCGAAGGCCTCGATCTCGAGCATCTCGTTGAGCGGCACGTAGGCGATCTCTTCCAGGCTGGTGAAGCCCTCGTCGATCAGGATGTCGGCCACTTCGGCATCCACGTCCAGGCGCTCCATGAAGACGCCGCGGATCGCTGCCCGCTCATCTTCCTGCTTCTTCTCGCTTTCCTCGGCCGACATCAGATTGATCTGCCAGCCGGTCAGCTCGGACGCCAGGCGCACGTTGCGGCCGCCCGTACCGATGGCCAGCGCCAGATTGTCCTCGTCCACCACCACGTCCATGACGTGACGCTCCTCGTCCACCAGGATGGAGGAGACGTTGGCGGGCGCCAGCGCACCGATCACGAACTGCGCCGGGTCTTCGGACCACAGCACGATGTCCACCCGCTCGCCGGCCAGCTCCTGCGTCACCGCCTGCACGCGCGAACCCCGCACGCCCACGCAGGTGCCGATCGGATCGACCCGGCTGTCGGTGGCATGCACGGCAATCTTGGCGCGCACCCCCGGATCACGCGCGGCAGCGCGGATCTGCAGCAGTCCCTGCTCGATCTCGGGCACTTCCAGCTCGAAGAGCTTCATGATGAACTCGGGCGCCGTGCGCGACAGGAAGAGCTGCGGCCCACGACCCTCGCGATTGATGCGGGACACCCAGGCCCGCACGCGGTCGCCGTTGCGCAGGTTCTCCTTCGGGATCATCTGGTCACGCGGCAGACGGGCCTCAATGCGGCCCGACTCGATGATGGCGCCCTCGCGATCGACACGCTTGATCGTGCCCGACAGCAGCGAATCACCCCGGGAGAGGAAGTCGTTGATGATCTGCTCACGCTCGGCGTCACGGATCTTCTGCAGGATGACCTGCTTGGCGGCCTGTGCACCGATGCGACCGAACTCGATCTCTTCCAGCTCTTCCTCGATGAAGTCCTCGAGCTGGATGTCCGGATCCTGCTTGCGGGCCTCGGACAGGATGATCTGCAGATCGTGGTCGTCCAGCTCGCCGTCGGGCACCACCTGCCAGCGACGGAAGCCACGGTAGCTGCCATCCTCGCGGCTGATCGCCACGCGGATGTCCACCTCGTCCTTGTAACGCTTTTTCATTGCCGACGCGAGCGCACTCTCCAGTGCGGCAAACACGACGTCGCGCGGAACATTCTTCTCGCGCGCCAGCGCATCGACCATCAGCAACAATTCACGTCCCTGCATAACCACTCCCTAGAAAACCGGCTTCGGCACCAGCCGAGCCCGATCCACTTGCTCAAATCCAAACCGCAGCCAGCGCACATCGGCCGTCTGCAACGCGGCTTCCACCGGATCGGCAGGCACGGGCCGCGCCTTCGGCGGCCGACGACCGGGCACCCCCCGGTTGCGCCCCGGACGGGCGTTGTCCGCCGGCTTCTCGCGCCAGGCCAGCAGCCAGTCACTCTCGGCCGGCGCAGCGCCCCCGGCCTGCACCACCTCGGGCAGCGCAGCATCCGGACCCAGCAGCTCACGCACCCGCGCCAGCGCCGTCTCTGCCGACAGCAGCACACCCTCGAAGGTACGGCGACCGTCCTGCGGCATGCGCAGCCAGAGCTTCACCTCGTCACCCGTGAAGCGGGCAAAATCCTGTGGACGACGCAGCCGTCGGTCCAGCCCCGGCGAGGAAATCTCCAGCCGGTCATAATCCACATCTTCCACCAGGAACAGGTGCGAGAGCTGCTCGCTCACCCGTTCGCAGTCATCCAGCGTGATGGGCTGCGCATGATCGACATTCTCGATGGTGATGCGCAGCAGCCCACCGGCGGCGAATTCCACGTCCACCACTTCGTAGCCCATGCCCGAGACCACGGGATCGACCATCGATTCGACGTTGCTGACTGTTGCCGGAGTGCTTCCCACCTGTTGACCCTACCCTGCCGCGCCTGCGCGACCGATTTTCCAGACTGCCACCCGTGCATGCCGGTGCTCGCACGAACAGCCAGAATTGCTGCGCCCGCCACGGATAAAAAAAAATGGGCTTGCCAGCCCATTCCGTACCACGGCGTGGAGCCCGGCCATGACCGAACACCCACCGGCGCCATGCACCCGCCACCCCGTGGCGGCCGTGAAGGCGACCCGGCCGCCATACCTGCGGACCGGCTGCGGCCGGCGCCCTGCAAAGACGCCGGAACCAGCAGGTCCCTTCGCTGTTGCGGGCGGCAATGCCACCTTCGAAGGTATCCTGCAAGACGGCTGATTGTAGCCGACGAATGGTCGAAACTCAAGATCGACCCTCCCTGGCCACACCCCGCCGGTCGAGGCGCACCGCCCCGACCGACTCCGGAGAACCCCGCTCGGACCAGGTCAGCGTCCTTTGGCGAAACTCTTGCGACGGGGTCGCTGCTGGGCCGCGTTGCCGCCGTTGCCACCGGCACGCTTGGCCCGCGGCTGACGGGGCGTACCGTTGCCCGGTGCACGCTGCCCGCCCCAGTTGCCGCTACCGGCATTGGGATCAAAGGGCTGGCCCAGCCGAGCCGCAAAGCCCGGCGTCGCCCCCCAGCGCTGCTGACGACCATCCCGCTTCATCGAGCGGGTGATGCCCTCCAGGTGCGCCGAATCCGACGTAGGCTGCCAGTCGTCATCCTCATAATTGATGCGACCCGTCGCCGGGGCCTGCCGATTCCGGGGCGCCACATTGCCGTTGCGCCCACTGCCCTTGCCACTGCGGGGCGCCACGTTGCCATTGCGCTCCTTCACGCGGCGCGGCCGGCGGTCGGGCAGCACGGTCTCGCGCGCCACCTTCGACCAGTCGGTATCACCACTGTAGGACACGGCCTGCGGCAGATACCGGGTCTCGGTCCATCCCCGGCGCTCGCTCACCGTCAGCGTCTTCTTCTCGGCGGTGGGCTCCAGCGTCTTCACCGACACCATGCGCGGCGCCTCGACCTTCTCGGGTGACTGCTGCCGACCCGCCGTGCGCGAACGCCGCGGCAGCTGACGCTTGCTCCGCGCCTGCTTGCCCGCATCATCTGCCGGCAAGGACCCCTCGGCCACCTGACGACGATTGCCCCGCCGTGTCCGCTGCGCCTGCTGGCCGCCAGCCACCTCCTGCGCCGCCTTGCGCCGACCGCCACGGGTCCGGCGCCCGGCCTGCTGACCCTCGCCACCCCCAACGCTCCCATCCACCGGCGTAGTCTGACCACTCGGCATGGCCATCCCGGACATGTCCTGCCCAGGCAGCTGCACCATGCCCTCGCCCGTCTGCTGGGCACGACCCCGTGCCCCGCGCAGCATGCGCCGGCGCGCCGGATGGCGGCTGCCTGACGGCTGCGGTGAGCCGGAAGCCGCGCCCTGCTGGCCGCTTCCCTGTTGGCCAGCACCGGCCTGAACCGCCTTGCCCGCACCTCGTCCCTGGCGGCGCGGCGCGTCATTTCCACGGCCAGCGCCTTTGCCCCGCCCTTGGGCGTTGCCCGACCTGGTCTCCCGCGCGGCGTCCGCCGCCCCGTCAGTCATCTCGGCCACATGGCGGCGCATCTGCTGCTGCAGCTGACGCACCTCGGCCTCGGTCAAGGCGTGCAGGCGACCACGCTGCAGCCGCGGCGGCAGCGCGATCGGACCAAAACGGATGCGCACCAGCCGCGAAACGGTCAGCCCCACGGCATCGAAGAGCCGCCGCACCTCACGGTTGCGCCCTTCCAGAATCACCACCCGATACCAGTGATTGGCACCTTCGCCGCCGATGTCCTCGATGGACTGCAGCGTGGCCGGGCCGTCTTCCAGCGTCACGCCGGTCAGCAGCTGCTGGCGGATCTCGTCATCCACCCGCCCCAGCACCCGCACCGCGTACTCACGCTCCCAGCCATAGCGGGGATGCATCAGCTTGTTGGCCAGATCGCCCGACGTGGTGAAGATCAGCAGCCCCTCACTGTTCAAATCCAGCCGTCCCACGGCAATCCAGCGTGCCCCACGCAGACGGGGCAACCGGTCGAAGACCTTCGGCCGTGACCCCGGATCATCACGCGTGACCAGCTCGCCGGTCGGCTTGTGGTAGAGCAGCACCTGAGGCGTCTGCGAGGCCCCGCTGCGCTTGCGCGACAGCGGCTTGCCGTTCACACGGATGACGTCCTCGGTTCCCACCCGCTGGCCCACATGGGCTGGCAGACCGTTCACGGACACCCGTCCGGCGATGATCAGCTCCTCCATGTCACGGCGCGAACCGATGCCGGCATCGGCCAGGATCTTGTGGAGCTTCTCGGCATCGGGCGACACCGGCCGCCGGGTACCCCGACCCGCATCGCGCAGGCCGATGCTGGCCTCGCGGGCAAAGAACGGCACCGGCTCCCCGGGCACTTCCTCGCCATCATCCTCATCGTCGAAATCGTCTTCGTCGTCGTACCGGTCGTCTTCGTCGCGGAAATCATCGTCATCGAAGTCGTCCTCGTCCACCGGCGCACCGAAAGACGGCACCTTGGAAGCAGACCACCCGGTATCCGCCGACGATGCGCCCAAGGACGGCTGCACGTCCTGTCCGGCGCGGATCTCATCGTCCGATGCCGCACCCACCGGCGCTCCACCAGCCTGCGCACCGGCAAGCCCATCCTCGGAGACCGCTCCTTCCGTCGCCGTCACGTCCTCGGCCGAAGCAACCTTGCTGCGACGGCTCGACGCGCGAGGCGCCCGGGCACGACGTGGCTTGGCTTCGACGGCAGCCCCATCGGCATCGGAAGCCACCGCATCGGCCGACACGGCACCGCCCACCTCGGCGGCAACGCCCGCTTCCGTCGCCACGGCATCCGCCGCCGGCTTGCGACGCGAGCGGGAGACCCGCTTGGCAGTCTTTGCTGCAGGCTCTTCGGCCGACACATCGCCAGCACCTTCCGCCCCCGGCACACCCTCGGCGTCATCCTTCGCAGCCGTCTTGCGGCGGCGGGTTCTGGGTGCAGGCGTGCCGGTATCAGCAGCATCCGCCTCGGCAGCCTTGCGTCGCGGAGCACGCTTGCGCGGCGCTGCCGTCTCCCCGGCGGACGTCGTGCCCGTGTCCGTCTGCAGCATCGGATCGGCCGATGCACCCTGCCCCTCATGGGCAGCATCGCGCTGCATGTCTTCTTCGTACTGTTCGGTATTCATGCGATGGTCACATCACAGGGGGTTGCCTGCGGACGCTTCCGCAGCGGGTGGTTCTTCATTCACGGCCACACCGGCTTCGGGTGCCGCCTCTTTCTTCATGTTCATGTCGACCGGTGCCTCTGCCTCAGCCTCTGCCGCACTGGTACCGGATTCGCTCTCGGCACCAGCACCTTCGCCGCCAGCGGATGATGCTCCATCAGCTTCATCGCTACCGGGCGCTTCAGTACCCTCGGATGCCTCGGCATTGCCGGACGCTTCGGCGCCCTGGCCAGCCTCTTCGGCAACCTGGGCCGAGGCCGCCGCACCGGTCTGCAGCGCCAGCGCCTCCAGCACATCGGCCGGCAGCGCATCATCGTCCAGCGCCGGCAGCTCGGTCAGCGACTTCAGGTTCAGGTCATCCAGGAACTGCCGGGTGGTGCCGAACAGCGCCGGCCGCCCCACCACGTCCTTCACGCCGATCTGATCGATCCAGCCCCGATCCTCCAGCGTCTTGATGATGTTCGACGACACCGTGACGCCCCGGATCTCCTCGATGTCGCCTCGCGTGACCGGCTGCCGGTAAGCAATGATGGCCAGCGTCTCCAGCACCGCCCGCGAATAGCGCGGCGGCTTCTCGGGATTGAGCCGGGTGACGAAGCGCGCAATGTCCGGCGCGCTCTGGAAGCGCCAGCCCGAAGCCAGCGCCACCAGGTGCAGCGAGCGATCCAGCCAGTCGTTGCGCAGGCTCTCCAGCACGTCACGCACCGTGTCGGGCCCGATCTCGGCCTCGCCCGCGAACAGCTGGCGCAGATCCGACACCGACAACGGCTTGTTCGCGCACAGCAACGCGCCCTCGATGACTCGTTTGACCTCAGCGGTATTCATCAACCTGATAGCAAAGACGCCGCATACAGCCCTCTCCCAGGGGAACGGCACAGGCAGCTGTCGGTGGGCTGCGCACCCTGCCGCCGGAAACGGGCACGGGGATGGCAGGCCGGACATCCGCGGCCTGCACGACAGGCATGACGGCAGACGACCGGACAGCACGAAAAGCTTGGAAGGACCAGCCAGCGGCAGGCTTTCCCGGCAGAAATCTTCGAGGACGATGCCACGGGCACCGGGCCGGCACGAGTCCGCTCCCGTCGTCCTGCCCGGGACGACTGTCTGTCACAGGAAAGGCAGGCTCAAGACCTGCACGCGAGAACCGCCACGGATACCGGCAGGCACGCACCCGAAGGTACGTCGGCAAACCGTCAAGGGCCCAGCAATGGCCCGGCAACGCGATTCATGGCCGATTGGCTCGCGCCATTCTACCCCAAGTGCCCGTACAAAACGCAACGACGACGCGGTTGCAACACCGCAACCGTTCAGAACGTGTAGCCGATCTGCAGGGATCCGAACGACGGCACGTGCCGCTGCCCCTCGAACTCGCGAGAACGCACCACCCACATGAACTGCGCATTCCATCGTCCCGAGCGCACGCTCATGCCTGCCCCGACGTCCCCCACCAGGCGCTTGCGCCGCACCCGGTGACTATCATGCCAGGTACTGCCGTCCAGGGTCAGGTCCCGCAACACGGCACGACCGCCCAGCGTCACGAACCCGGTCCAGCGGGCCACATCCGTCGCATGCCACGTCACCTCGCCGGGCTCGTTGGACCCCGGGCGCAGCGGCGCCGTACCCCCGTCGTCCTGCAGATCGGGACCGAAACGCCATTCCAGGCCCGCAAAGGCGCTGGTCTGCAGGTTGCCCAGACGCATGCCCCAGTGCCCCAGCAGATCCGTGCCACGAACCGTGGCCGGCTGCCAGCGCTTCACCCGGTACTGCGCTGCCTCCAGGATCGGCTCGTCGGGCAGCTGGTGCGCCCAGCCCTGGAAGCGGGGGGCATTGATCACCCGGTGCACCGCATTCTGCAGCGACTTGCCACGCACCGACGGCCCCACCCAGCCCAGGCGCACCTCATTGCGCACCCGCTGTCCATCCAGCCAGGTACCCGCCGCCAGGGTAGCCACCAGTGTCGCCGCATAGGGGCGATCCTTCACCTGCAGCCAGGTGGCACGACTGTTCTCGGGCGTGTAGATGGCCTGATCCAGCCGGAAACTCACGTACTCGGTGGGAACCCGCCCCGCACCCAGCGCGCGCCACAGCGGGCACAGCAGGCCCTCCCCGCCGGACGCTCCCCAGCCATCATGAGCCGCCGTACGCGCCGCCACCTCCAGCATCACGCCGCTGCTGTAGCCATAGTCCTCGCCCGAGGCCAGATCATTGTCGATCTTCAGCCGCACCTGCGTGGCTACTGTCGGCCGGCACCCCCAAGGCCGGGGCGCATCCTGCCCCGCTTCCGTCGCAGACGATGGACCCGACCAGGGCACCAGAACATCCGGGGCAGGCCGCGGCTTGCTGCCGGGCTCGACGGGATATCCCCTGCCCACCGGATCATCCACCCGATGGACGCCTGGCCATTCATCCTCGACCTGCGGCGCTTCCCCGTAGGAGGTATCAGGCTGAAGCACTGCCCCCGGATCGCCAAATGGATCGGTGCCCGGCACCGCCCGATCGGGATCGTTCCAGAACGCCATCAGCACGCCACGCGTGGCCCGCTCCGTCGTACCGCCCGGGGTTGGCAGGCGCCCTTGCAACGAAAGCCCAGACACCGGCACCGCCCGTTGCAGCGAAAGCCCCGGCGCAACGACTGGCACCGGCTGTGCGGGATGAAGGCTGGTCGCAGCCGCCTGCGCCGTTCCGGTCGCGGCCAGCCCCAGCCATCCCAGCACCATCCCGACAGCAACGCTACGTCTGCCATTCTTGACCTTGGTTCCCTGCAAGCCGTGCCGTCTGACCACCATCACCTTCGTTTCCGTGCCTGTGAGTGATTGCAAGTATGCAAGCACACAGGCGCCGAAGGTACCCCACGCGATAGGTAGGCGTCGCTGATTTGCCAACTTCCCGGACCAATCCGGTCAACGGACAATGGGCGTTGCAATCACGCAACACCCATTGTCATCGATCGAAGCGCTACCCTCGCGCCTTCGGTTGCGAGAACACCATCACGGGCGGCAGCGAGCCACGGAAGCGCTCCACCTCGGCCACCGCGGTGTGGCCGCAATTGCCCTGCGCCAGCCTCGACGTTGCCACACCGGTGGTCAGCACGTTCACGTCCCCCCACGCGCACAGCGTGTTCGGGTCGCGTGAGTTCACCGGGTCATACCAGCCCCCCTCGTTGATCCGGATGGCACCGGGCATGATCTCGTCGGTGACCTTCAGGCCCGCCAGGATCTGGCCCCGCTGGTTGAAGACCCGCACCACGTCACCATCCTTCAGGCCACGCGCCTTCGCATCCTGCGGATTCATCCAGCAGGGTTCGCGCCCGGCAACCTCGTAGCTGTTGCGGTTGATGGTGCCGCACAGCTGCGAGTGCAGCCGCATCTGCGGGTGATTGGACACGATATGCAGCGGATAGCGCGAATCCGAACGACCCGTACGCTCCAGCGGCTCCATCCAGGTGGCGTGCGGAGGACAGTCGTCATAGCCGTATTTCTCGATGGTCCGCGAATACAGCTCGAACTTGCCCGATGCCGTCCCCAGCGCATTGAGCAGCGGATCGGCCCGAAAATCGGCATGCCGCACGAAGTCCTTGGCCTCGGCCGAGATCGGAAATGCCAGCGGCCGATTGCTCTTCCAGAACACGTCGAACACCGGCATCTCCATGCCCTTGGCGCGCAACTCGATCTTGGCCGCCTCGTACAGGTTGCGGATCCACTCCATCTCGGTGAGCCCCGCCGTGAACTCCTCGCCCTTGCCCAGGCGAGCCGCGATGGCCGCGAAGATGTCGAAGTCGCTGCGCGCCTCGAACACCGGCTCGACGATCTTCTTCATCGCCACGATATGGCTCTGCGCATAATCGCCCATCTGCTCGATGTCGTTGCGCTCATAGGACGTGGTGGCCGGCAGCACGATGTCGGCATGCCGCGCCGAGGCCGTCCACTGCACGTCATGCACGATGAACGTGTCCAGATTGCGCCAGGCACGCCGCATCTCGTTTCGGTCCTGCTGGTGGGCGAACGGGTTTCCGCCCACCCAGTAGGCCAGCTTGATCAGCGGCAGCTTGATCTCATGGCCGTTGAACTGCATCACCTTGCCAGGATTCAACAGTGTCTCCACCAGCCGCGACACCGGAATCGAGACAGCCCCGCTCTGCGCCAGCCAGGCTGCTCCCCCGTTGGCCTGCCCCGACGCATCGTCGATGGCCTTCAGAATCGGGGTTGTGGCCGTAGGTGCGCCGCCCGAAGCATAGTGATAGCTCAGGCCATAGCCCCCTCCCGGCAGACCGATCTGCCCCAGCATCGCCGCCAGCGTGATCAGCATCCAGTGAGACTGCTCGCCATGGTGCTGCCGCTGTGTCGAGTAGCCCAGCGCCAGCATCGTGCGGTTGGCCGCGAAGCGGCGCGCCAGATCGCGCAGTGTCTGCGCCGGCACGCCGCATATTCCTGCCGCCCATTCCGCCGACTTCGGCGTGCCATCGGTCTTGCCCAGCAGATACGGCAGGAACCGGTCAAATCCGGTGGTGTAACGATCAAGGAACGCCTGATCATGCAGCTTCTCGGTGTACAGCGTATGGGCAATGCCCAGCATCATCGGCACGTCGGTCTGGGGGCGCGGCGCAATCCACTCGCCGTTCAGCTCCTTGCAGGTCTCCGTGAGGACCGGATCGATGCTGATCACCTTCGTGCCCGCCTTCTTCATGGCGGCCACCCCCGGCCAGGCACCATGGTCGGCCACCTGCCAGGAGATCTGCGAATTGTTCAGCGGGTTGCAGCCCCAGAGCACCATCAGCTTGCAATGCTTGGCCAGGTTCTCCCACGAGGTGCACTGCTCATACACCTCCAACGAACCCGACACATAGGGCAGGATCACCTGCGCTGCGCCGGTGGAATAGTCGCCACTGCTGTTGGTATAGCTGCCCGTCAGATTCAGCATCCGCCGCAGCAGCGTCTGGCAGTTGTGGATGCGCCCCGGGCTCTTCCAGCCATACGACCCTGCAAACACGGCCTGCTGCCCATACTTCTTGCGCACCCGTACCAGCTCGTCGGCCACCAGCTCGATGGCCTTGTCCCAACTCACCCGCACGAAATCACCGCTGCCTCGGCCATCCGGATCAGCGCCCGGGCCCTTCTCCAGCCAGGCACGGCGCACCATCGGATAGCGGATGCGCGATGGCGAGTAGAGCGAATCCAGCACGCCAGGCAGTTGTGGCGACGGTGCCGGATCACCCGACCAGGGCCTGAACTCCACCGCCCGGCCGTCCTTTACGATGCCGTAGAACGCGCCCCAGTGGCAGCCGGAAAGGATGCCCTCCTGCACCTCCTTCCCGCCTTTTCCACCCGCTGCGGCCGCAGGCTCTTCCCCGCTCGCCGACTTGGGTGATTCCTTCCCGGCGGCCCGGGCCAGAATCGGCGCACCCGCCACGCCCAGCGAGGCCAGGACCTGCCCCTCGATGAATCGGCGCCGCGACAGCCGGCCGCCCGCTTGCATGCCCGTCATCGCAGCGTGCTCAGGGGTTGTCTGCATCCCGTCCATACGGGCGTCTTCCATTCCCGCGCATCCTTCGCGTTCATTGAGCCTGTCCATCATCGTTCCTCCTGTCCAGTCCCGTAGCCTATGCTCACCCGGGTCAAAGCCGCGGGCAGCACGTCGGCCATCACCCCGTAGTACCCTTCACCATCCAGCCGTGCCATGGCTCGGCAGAATGGTGCCACCCAGTCCATCTCCACCAGCAGCGCCTGAACCGTCGGCCAACGCTCCTGTCGCAGCGCCTGCGCCAGTGCCGCCAGCTGCACGGCCAGGTGATCAGGTGGCTCATGATTGTCCTGTGCAAGCTCCATCCCCAGCGTCTGCAGCAGGTTCTGCATCCGCGCCACCGGGGCGTCGTACAGCCGGCCACTGCCCTGCCAGGCGCTGGCATAGGGCAGCGCACAGCGTTGTGGGAACACACCCTCAAAGAGGGCCGTGTACCGACGCTGCAGCGCCACCGTCACCTCTTCTTCCGTCCCTTCGGACAGATGCTGCCCCAGGCGTGCCATCAACGTTTCGTTGCCCAGCACCTCGCCCATCTCGCGCAGCAGCATCTGCCCGACCACTGAACGCGCCGCATGAACCTGTTCCCGCTGAGGCACATGGATGAACTGCGCAGCCAGCCAGTCGAGCACATCCGCCAGATCGGCAGCCGCCGGGTGGCTCCCCTCGACGGCCTGCCCCTCCGGTCCGTCATGCCTCTTCAGCATGCCTGCATCTACCGGTGCATTCATCACTTCCCTCCGTGCCCTGTACCGGATGCACCGTCGTCGTGCAGATCCTTCGAGTGGTTCTGCAGGTACGACAGGATCAGGCGATACTGGTCATCGCTGAACGAGGTGAAGCGGCGCATCGACTTCAGTGTGCCAACCCACTGGTTGGCCGTGAAATGTTCCTGCTGCGGCAGCACATGACAGGCCGAACACGCCTTCCGGTAGACATCCTTGCCATAGGCCCACACCGAAACCCGGTCAGCATTCATGCCGGTCGCATCCGACCAGACTTCCAGCGTCACCGGCATCCAGCGCTGACCGGTATCGGCATCCTGCTCCGGCTTGCCGCGCACCACCTTGTCCGCAGCCGCGTCATCCAGCACGGCCATCATCACGCACTGGCCGCGTGCCTGGTAGATCACTGATGGTGTTTCTTCCACCTGCCAACCCTTCAGCACCAGCTGCAGGCGATCTCCCTCACGCGCCTTCACCGTCACCTGCGCACCGCCCAGCAGTTTCCCCGGAGCGTTGTTCGATTGGCCAATATCCTTCGCATCCAGCCAGAACGCCTTGCTGGTCACCACCGTGGCCGGCTTGCCCACCTCGAAGGCCGAAGCTGCCGAGACCGGCAGGCGTGCCGACACCTGGACCATGTCCTTCAGCATGACCACCTCGTCGGTATAGTTCGGCGTCGGCATGCGTGGGGCCAGCCTGGACACGGGCGGCAGGTATTTCAGATACAGCGCCATGGCGCCGATATCCTTGGCCGGCATCTGCGACGTGTTGCGGATCACCTCCTCCATGTCACCATCAGCCGCCCGGCCGATCGGACTCACCCCCGTATGCAGGTAACGCGCCAGCGAAGCCGCAGACCAGAAACCGATGCCGGTCTCATCCGGCGTGATGTTCGGGAACCAGCCGGTTCCGGTGGTATCTGGTCCACCCCCATAACGGGTCTCGGCCAGCACGTTGCCCATGAAGCCCCGAGACGAATGGCATTCGGCACAGTGCCCAGGCCCTTCCACCAGATATTCGCCACGCTGGTAGGCCTTGGCCATGTCGCCGGACAGCTCGGCAGGAACTGGCCCCGGCTGCCAGGGCTTCCCATCCAGGAAAGCCAGCCGCCAGAAGCCCACACCACGTCGCATGTTGAACGGGAACTTGAGCTGATGTTCCGGCACCGCATCATCCTCGGCCGGCAGCGTCATCATGTAGGCGTACAGATCACGGACATCCTCACCAGAAAGCCGCTGGTACGAGGTGTACGGGAAGGCCGGGTACAGGTTCTGGCCGTCCAGCCCACCCGGCCCCACGCCCTCGCGCAGTGCCCGGTCGAACTCGGCCAGCGTCCATTTGCCAATGCCGCGCTCGGGATGCGGCGAGACATTGGGCATATGGAAGGTGCCGAACTGCGTCTCCAGCACCCGTCCCCCGCCCAGTACCGTGTCCTTGTCCTGGCCCGGCGTGGCATGACAGGTGGCACAGTCCGAGGCCACGAACACTTCACGCCCGTTCTTCAGGTCTGCCCCTTCCAGCGGCGGCAACTCACGCGCACCATGCAGTGCCGACCATGTCCACGGGGACGTCAGTACCCCATATCCCGCCGCGCCCAGCACCACCAGGCTGGCTGCCACTTTCCAGATCCCTCTGCCTTGCCGCCCCATTGTTCGGTTCCTCCTGAAATGGATGGCTCCCTGAAAGCAGGACGGAAACGCTATTGAAACCTGATATAGCGCTTCAACCCCACCCCAGGCGAACAACCACCCTACCGTCACTATAGGCAGCAGCGAATCCGCGAAGGCTGCAGGGTTGTGAAAGGGATGTAAACAGGCATGCGACCGTCTTGCCGTGCAATCCGGGTTCTGGTCGAATCCACTCAAATTACATCTGCAGGGGAGCCCATGGATCGGCCAGACGAACGCCTGAAGACGCTGCTGCACCAGGAGAGCAACGCACTCGTGCAGGCCATTCTTCAGCTTGCCCTGGCGCACGGCTTCACCGATCAGACCAGTTCGATGCGCGCTGCCTGGGCCGAAGCCGTCGAGCGGATCAATGACTCCCTGTCGACCTGGCTTACGCATGCACGACCACGTCAGCTTGATGGGCGCAACGACTACCGCGTCGACCCCCGCTTCGAGCAACTGCGAGAGATCGCTTGGCGCCATTACGAAGCAGGCGTGCCCCTGGAGCTGCATCAGGGTCTGTTCACCCTGTGCCGCCAGGCGTATCACGAGCATTTGAGGCAATGCCCGCAGCAACCGGATGCCGACGCCCTGCTGGCCGTCCTGGGCGATTTCTTCGACGAAGCCGCCCAGGCCATGCTTGCCCCCTGGGCCATGCGCCCTCCCAGCGAAGAAACCCTGGCCGAGAACATCCGACGACTGACCCGCGAGCGGGATCAGTATTTCGGTGTCCTGGAGAGCCTCAGCGGCCCGGTCTTCATCACAACCGAAGAAGGTCAACTGCAACATGCCAACGACGCTGCACTGCAGTCCTTCCTGGGTCTGTCCGAAGCGGGTGCGCTGCGCTACCGGCTGGCGCTGCAGCACCACCGCGACACGCTGCAGGCTGTGCTCGACGACATCCTTGCCGCAGGCCGACAGGAACTGCACGCCATCTGGCTGGATACGCACGCGGGGCGACGCTGCTTCGACATCCGCCTGCGCCCCCTGGAGGACAGCGCTTCCAAGCTGGACCGCTGCCTCATCATCCTGATGAACGATGTCACCGGCCACCAGCGGGCCATCGAGCGTGCCCGGCAGGCCGAACACACCATGTCGATGTTCCTGGCCGCCATGAGCCACGAGATTCGCGGTCCATTGCACAGCGTTCTGGGCGCAGCCGAACTGCTGCGTGATGCCAGCCTGGCAGAAGCCGAGTCCCTGCTGGACCTGCTCGGGCTCTCGGCCGGCGCCCTCAACGCCACACTGGAGAACGTGCTGAGCTTCTCCCGCTTTCGCCACCAAGCCCCCCAGCCCCGGCCCACGGCCGTGCCGTTGCGCAAGATGCTGGCGGATCTGGTACGAACCCAGGATGTGCAGGCCCGGCACCAGGGCGTGCCCCTGCAACTGCAGCTTCCCGCCGAGCTGCCCGAACAGGTCATGCTGGACGGGTCACTGGTGCAGCAGGTGCTGGGCAACCTGATTCGCAATGCGCTGCGGCACGACGATGGCCAGGGCGTGACCCTGGCCGTGAAGATCGATGGCTCCGAGCTGGTCTTCATCGTCACCGACCATGGCCCCGGGCTTCCCCCGGGCATTCAGGCCCAGCTCACCCGTCCGGCCAGTGCGGCCTCCACCCCGCTACCGGACCCCGTGGACAACAGCCACAGCTCGGGCCTGGGCCTGCTGATCGTGCGGCGCATGACCCAGGCACTGGGTGGCCGACTGCAACTGCCAGCCGACGCAAACGGCACCAGCATCGAAGTATGGCTGCCATTGGTACTGCCCGAGATCGCAGCTCCTGACACGAACATCCCTGTACACCCGCCGGAAGCACCGCTCCTCGACCAAAGCTGCCTGCTGCTTGATGACGACCCGATCGGAGCACTGGGCACCATGGCCATGCTCGAGCGCCTGGTCCGTTCAGTGGACCACGCCACCAGCCTGACCCAGGCCAGCGCCCTGCTGCAGACCCAGCCCGATGTCTACGACTTCTTCATCGTCGACACCCGGCTGCCCGATGGCAGCGGTCTGGACTTCGCCCGCCAGGTCCGCCTGGACCCACGCGTGGGCCGCAAGCCGGTGCTGCTGCTGAGTGCCAATACCGAACAGGTCCGCCAGCAGCCCGAAGCCGGCATGCTCTTTGCCGCCCTGCTGGAAAAGCCCCTCGACGCCACCGCGCTAGCCCAGGCGATCCGACGCCACGCCGGCCCCCCACCCAGCAGCCCGAACAAAGAAGACACGCTGTCGATTGCCAACGGTCTGTGGCTGGACACCCCGACGCGGCGGTTGCATATCGACGGCCGCGTCGAGACGCTGTCGCCCGCCGAGACCCGGCTGCTGGTCTGCCTGGCCGCCGCCATCGGCAAGCCCTGCGACCGCACCCGCATCAGCGAGGCCATCTGTGGCCGGGACTGGGTGTACGGCGACCGCACCGTGGACGTGCTGGTCTCCCGTCTACGCCGGCGGCTGCGGGGCAGCGTGGCGCGCATCATCACCGTGCACGGGCTGGGCTATACCCTCACGGTTGGCTGACAGGCACAAAAGGGACAAAAGGGGGGAAAGAGGGGCAACCAAAGTCGCGCGGGGCGGATGGATCGCCCCCGGCGGACCGAACAGGCAAAAAAAACCCCTGAGCAAATGGATAAGGACTCAGGGGCGGGAGAATGTCGATGGTTGCGGGGGGAGGATTTGAACCTCCGACCTTCGGGTTATGAGCCCGACGAGCTGCCAGACTGCTCCACCCCGCGAAAAGAAGTATAGCCATACTGGATTCCGTTTGCAAGTCTTTCTGCTTGGCCGTAAATTTCACCTCATGAAGTACTGTTCAGAATGCGGCAGTCCCACGCAGATCCTCGTCCCCGAGGGTGACAACCGCCCACGCCAGGTCTGCACCCATTGCCATGCCGTCCATTACGTCAACCCGCGCATCGTGGTCGGTGCCGTCTGCCTGTGGGAAGACCGCATCCTGCTGTGCCGCCGCGCCATCCAGCCCCGCAAGGGCAAATGGACGCTGCCTGCAGGCTTCATGGAAATCGGCGAGACCATGTCAGCCGGTGCCCTGCGCGAGACCCGCGAGGAATCAGGTGCCCGCGCCGAGGTCGACGGCCCGCTCTTTGCCATTCTGGATGTCCCCCATGCCGAGCAAGTCCACGCGTTCTACCGCGCCCGCCTGCTGTCCCCCGAGCTGGATCCGGGTGAAGAAAGCCTCGACGCCCGGCTGTTCGACGAGAAGGACATCCCCTGGGACGAGATCGCCTTCAGCACGGTAGAGACCACGCTGCGCTGGTTCCTGGCCGACCGCCGCCTGGGCCGCTTCTCGCTGCATGAGGGCCACATCCCTGCCCCATCGGGCAGGCAGCCCACCAATCCGTCCCCGCGCCAGAACGGCAACGCCGACACCCCCTCCAACAAGAGCGGCCACGGCTGATCTCCCGATCGTTTCTTCCCGCCTGGTCCCATCACCGCATTCCCCTCGCCCCTTCAACGCCCCGCCACCGATGATTCGCTACTGGGTCGAAGCCGACACCCCGCTGCCCGCCGCCGACCGCGACGTGCCTGGCTATCCCGGGCTCATCGCCCTGGGGGCCGACCTGGGCCCTGACCGGCTGGTGGAAGCCTACACACAGGGGCTGTTCCCCTGGTACAGCGCGGGCCAGCCGGTCCTGTGGTGGTCGCCCGACCCGCGCATGGTCGTCTTCGTCGACGAGTTCTCGCCGTCGCGCTCGCTGCGGCGGCTGCTGGCACGCCTGGCCGCCAGCGGCCATCCCGGCCCTGCGTCCTCCGTCTCTCCGCATGCCCCCCGGGGCGCCCCGACGCAAGACAGCACTGCCGCCCCTGCCACACCCCGCTGGCAGATCACGCTCGACACGGCCTTTGCCGACGTGATGCAGGCCTGCGCTGAGCCCCGTCCCGGCCAGGACGGCACCTGGATCACTCCCGCCATCCGGGCCGCCTACACGGCCCTGCATCAACGCGGCATGGCCCATTCCCTGGAGGTCCGTGAAGACGGCCAGCTCATCGCCGGCCTCTATGGCGTCTCCATCGGCCGCATGTTCTTCGGCGAGTCCATGTTCACCCGCCGACCCAACGCCTCCAAGTGCGCCTTCGCCACGCTGATGCACCTGCTGGCCACCCACGGTCTTCCCCTGGTCGACTGCCAGCAGTCCACCCGGCACCTGGGCAGTCTGGGCGGCCGCGACATCTCCCGTGCCGACTTCCTGGCGCACATCCGCCCCCTGCTGGCTGCCCCCGCCCCCGATTGGCAGGCCATGGCCCGCGACATCGCCTGGCCGGACTTCAGCCGATGAGCGACAACCGGCAGCCCTCCCAGCGCTACATCCGGCTATACGTCACGGCCGCCTTTCCCTGCAGCTACCTGCCCAACCGCTTCGCCCGCTCGCAGGTGGCCGAACCTGCCGCCTCCATCGACGCCGACAACTATGGCGAGCTGGTACGTGCAGGCTTCCGGCGCAGCGGCCGCTTCACCTACCGGCCCCGCTGCGACAGCTGCCAGGCGTGCATCCCGGTGCGCGTCCCCGTGCATCAGTTCCGGCCCGACCGCAGCCAGCGCCGCGCCATCCGCCGCCACGGAAGCCTCATCAGTCACAACCTGCCGCTGGTCTTCAGCGACGAACACTATGCGCTCTACATCCGCTACCAGCAGGCCCGCCACAGCGGCGGCAGCATGGACGAGGACGACGAGGACCAGTACCGCGAATACCTGCTGCAATCAGGCGTCGACACCCGGCTGGTCGAGTTCCGCACCCCCGACTCCACCCTGGTCATGGTCTCGGTCATCGACGTGCTCGACGACGGCCTTTCCGCGGTGTATACATTCTTCGAGCCCGATCTGCCCGGAGGCAGCCTGGGCACCTATGGCATCCTCTGGCAGATCCGGATGTGCCAGGTACTGGGACTCGACTACCTCTACCTGGGCTACTGGATCGAGGAAGCGCGCTCCATGCGCTACAAGAGCAATTTCCGCCCGCTCGAACAACGGATAGACGGACAATGGATACCCTTGAAAGACTGAACGCCCTGGGCTACCGGACCCTGCGCCCCCTGCTGTTCCTGCAGGATCCCGAATGCGCCCACCACGCCGGCCTGCGGCTGATGGACCTGCTGGCTGCCGTGCCGGCCGGTCTGCGCCCGACACGCGTCCACGACCCCGTCGAACTGCTCGGCCTGTCCTTCCCCAACCGCGTCGGCATCGCGGCCGGCATGGACAAGAATGCCAGCCACATCGACGCGCTGGCCGCACTGGGCTTCGGCTTTCTCGAACTGGGCACCGTCACTCCGCTGCCCCAGCCCGGCAATCCCAAACCGCGCCTGTTCCGCCTTCCCCAGGCCCAGGCCATCATCAACCGCTTCGGCTTCAACAACGAGGGGCTGGAAGCCTTCGTGCGTCATGTCCGCGCTTCCCGGGCCTGGCAGAAGCGCCAGGCGCTGCCTGCCGGCGCCCCCTGCCAGCCCGACACCCCGCCGGTGCTGGGCCTGAACATCGGCAAGAATGCCGCCACCCCGCTGGAATCAGCCACGCGCGACTACCTCACCGGCCTGGCCGCCGTCATGCCACTGGCCGACTACGTGGCCGTCAACATCTCGTCGCCCAACACCGCCAACCTGCGCAAGCTGCAGGGCGGCAACGAACTGGACGAACTGCTGGGGGCCCTGGACCGCGAGCGCCAGCGGCTGGCTACCTCGGTAGGCCGCAATCCGCCATTGCTGCTCAAGATCGCACCGGACCTTGATGACGACCAGATTGCCGTCATCATCGAGGCACTGGTACGTCACCACATCGATGGCGTCATCGCCACCAACACCACCCTCTCGCGTGAGGCCGTCAAGGGGCTGCCCCACGCCGAAGAAACAGGCGGTCTCTCGGGCCGGCCCGTATTCGAGGCCTCCAACCGGGTCATCCGCGCCCTGCGTGCCGGCCTGCCCGCCCGCTACCCCATCATCGGCGTGGGCGGCGTCATGTCGGCACAGGATGCCGTGGCCAAGATCGAGGCAGGTGCCGACCTCGTGCAGATCTACAGCGGCCTGGTCTATGAAGGCCCTGCCCTGGTCTCCGCCGCCGCTCGGGCCATTCACCGGCATGATGAGACGATACGCTAGAATCACGGTCAACAGATAAATCCGTCTGCGGGGGGCCCGTTCCGGGCCCTTCCCCAGAGCCCTCCTTGAGCCCTGATAACAGACAACATACCTCCTGAAGTCACCATTCCCCCCCAGGCTGGCACTGAGCCCGCCTCGCGCCCTGGCAAGGGCATCAAGACCACCATCCAGGTCCTGGAACGCATGGTGTCGCTGCTCGACGCGCTGGCCCAGCAGCCCCGGGCCGTCAGCCTGAAGGAACTGTCCAGTCGCACGGCACTGCATCCGTCCACTGCCCATCGTATCCTCAACGATCTGGTCACCGCCCGCTTCGTCGATCGCGTCGACACCGGCAGCTACCAGCTGGGACTGCGGCTGCTGGAACTGGGCAACCTGGTCAAGGCCCGGCTCAGCGTGCGCGACGCCGCCATGGGCCCCATGCGCGAGCTGCACCGCCTCACCGGCCAGCCCATCAACCTCTCCATCCGCCAGGGCGACGAGATCGTCTACATCGAGCGTGCCCTGTCCGAGCGCAGCGGCATGCAGGTGGTGCGCGCTGTCGGCGGGCGGGCGCCCCTGCACCTCACCTCGGTCGGCAAGCTTTTCCTGGCGGGCGAAAACCACCGGGCGCTGCAGAACTACATCAGCCGCACCGGCCTGGCCGGCCACACCCGCAACAGCCTCACCGACCCGGCCCGTCTGGAGCGCGAACTGGCCCAGGTGCGCTCCCACGGCTTCGCGCGCGACAATGAGGAGCTGGAGCTGGGCGTGCGCTGCATCGCCGCCGGCATCCGCGACGATTCGGGTGATCTGGTAGCCGGCCTGTCCATTTCGGCCCCGGCCGACTTCCTGCAGAACGGCTGGGTCGAACAGCTGTGCCGCACGGCAGCGCAGATCTCGGCCTCGCTCGGCTACGACGCCAGCGAATCGAACAGCGCCCACTGAGTCCAGGTCGCAGCAGTGGCTGTCACGGCCGGGCCATGAACGCCCGCCCGCCGTTCACCGAAACCCCACCCATGAAAAAGGCCCCGGAGGGTGCGTGATGCACCGTCCGGGGCCTTTCTTTGTTCATCCTGGGCTGGTCAGCCTTCCAGGAAGCGTCGGATACGGTTGGCATCAGCCACCCGCGAATACCGTCCCTGCGAATCCAGCAGCACGATGATCATCTGCCGGCCGTTGACGCGTGCCTGCATCACCACGCAATTGCCCGCCTCGTTGATGAAGCCCGTCTTCTGCACCGTCAGGCCCCATTGCTGGTTCCCCACCAGCGGGTTCGTGGTGTGAAAGACCCGCGTACCGTAGGCCGTGCGCACCTGCAGCTGGCTGGCCACCGAGAAACGACGGATCTCCGGATAGCGCGCCGAACGCGCCACCAGCAATGCCAGATCACGCGCCGTCGACACGTTCGAGGCCGACAGCCCGGTCGGATCAAGGAACACCGAATCCCACATGCCGATCTCGCGCGCCTTGCGGTTGGCCGCAGCCACGAAGGCCGTCACCCCGCCCGGATAGCTGCGCGCCAGCGCGTGCGCTGCCCGGTTCTCGGAAGACATCAGCGCCAGCTGCATCAGCTCGGCCCGGGTCAGCTCGGTACCCACCGGCAGGTGCGAGGTGCTGTAGCGCTCGGTATCGCGGTCCTCGGCCTCGATGCGGATCTTCTCGTCCAGCGGCTGGCCACCGTCCAGCACCACCATTGCCGTCATCAGCTTGGTCAGCGAGGCAATGGGCAGCACCGCCGACGAATTCTTGTCATACAGGATCTTGCCGTTTCGCGGATCCACCACCAGCGCCACGCTGGAACGCAGCGCCAGCGGATCCGGGATGCGGTTCAGGCCGGCTGCCTCGCCCAGCGAGCCACTGGCAATGGCCGGCAGTTCCGATGCACGGGGTGCGAAGCTCTCGTTGCTTGCCAGCGACACCGTGCGCGCACCGACCCCGGCGCTCCCCGTGCCCAGCAGCTGTGGGCGCGCAGACGCAGACCGTCGCTGTTCCTGGGCCGCCGCTGCCATGGCAGATTCGACACGCTTTCGCTGCGCTGCAGCATCACGCCCCTTCCCGGAGCGAACACCGGTCGTCGAGGCTACACGCACCGGGCTGAGGGCGGCTTTGGCGACAGGCTTCTTCTTGGCATCAAATTGCGCGCTTTTGTTACCAATTTTGGTTGTTTTGGCGGCAGACGTCGCCTTGACGGCAACTGTCTTGCCCGATTTTGCGCTGGCACTGCGTGAGGCGCCCCCTCGGGTTGCGGATGCAGCGGCCTTCGTGCCTGCTGCCGTCTTGCGCGTGCCCTTGGAGGCAGCCTTGGCATTGCGCGATGCCCCCGCCTTGCCACTGACCCCGGCCGAAGGCTTCTGGGCCGGCGCCGCCTGAGCATGGGCCCCCCCTGCCAGCAGCATTGCACTCACCAGCACCCTGGACACCCACGACAACGTAACTGCGCGCACCATCTTTCCTTTCGCCACAACCTTGAACCAATGCGTACATTCTAATAGCTAAATCATTGTTTTTTCAATGTGTTACCCGTATAGCCTTAAGCAGCGCCTAAAGTTGCGCTCCGCCCACACACGCCACCGACCGCCCATCCCCCGAAGATCCCCGCCCAGCCTGCATTCACCGGAATTCGTCGCCGAATGACCGACGGAAGCAACCCAGGAACCGACGAGTGACAGCCTCAATTTTCGGGATATATACAACACATTCCGTAACAAGACTTGCTTTCATTGCCTGATTGAGCGCCCCGAGCGAAAGATCCGTCAGAAAGGCCATGCGTAACCATCCGCGGCAAGACGTTGCATTGCAGCAAATCCTGTTGGTCCTCCATGCCATCCGGGCACCTCGTGGCTCTGGAAACATCCTCAGCCCCCCACTCGGTACGCCCTCCCCTCCCCCAGGCACAGGTGTCCGCACAAACGACAAGGGCCGGCAAAGCCGGCCCC
>ERZ772935.57-NODE-57-length-44726-cov-5.862483_pt1 | contig 44726 bp, 46 predicted proteins | sample MGYA00511683_ERZ772935 | MGnify/ENA primary metagenome ERZ772935 (study PRJEB29015, sample SAMEA2738086) | human oral metagenome | biome: human oral; feature: human-associated habitat; material: saliva | place: China | collected 2228 ...
CATGATACCGGGATTTTCTAGGCGATAAAAATCGTAGTGCACAAGTTTCTGACCATGTGAATTTTCATAAACTTTCGAAATAGTAAAAGTCGGAGAAGTAATTTCTTCGGTGATTTCGAGGCCACGAGCGAGACCTTTCGTGAAAGTAGTTTTGCCAGCACCGACATCACCCACTAACTCAATCACGCAAGGCAAAGCGTCTTCTGATTGCAAAATCTCGCGCATTAAATTTTCCGCGAAGTCAATCACAGCGGCTTCATTTTTTATGGTGAGATTTTTTGTATTCATGTTTATATTATAATTCTAGGCGGCTAAAAATGAAAATTCTTATGCTATAATTTAGTTATGAAAAAGAAAACTTGGTGGAGGTCAGGCTTTACGATTATTGAGGTAACGCTTGTTTTGGCGATTACTGGTCTGCTCGTGGTTTCCGTCATGGGTTTTCTTTCCGGCAATATTAATAATCGCCGTTACATTGATTCTTATAATGAACTTTCGGCTACGCTTAAGTCGGTCTATTCTTCGGTAATTAATGTGAAAAATCCCCGAGAAGCTGATGAAGGCAGTAGTATTTATTGCACACTTAATACTATGTGGAATGAAAACGGTGGGTTAGTTTCTAATTCTACTTCGGACAATTTTCCAGGTCGTACGCGCTGTGCGGTCTATGGTAAATTAGTTACTTTTGGCGAGACCAATCCTGAGACTAATCGACCAGATCAGAATGTCCATATTTATGATGTAATTGGTCATATTTACACCCAAAATCTCGATATTGAAAATGCCTCTGGTGATAACGCTCTGGTTTCTTTAAAGAGTATTGGCGCTAATGTCATCACTATGAAAAGTGAAGCCAATACTTGTCGTATGACTACCGCAGGGAATCACGATGTTTATGAGCCACTTTGGCAAGCCCGTATTGAGAATACCGAAAATCATGATCCGTTCGTCGGGGCTTTTTTGGTTACCCGCTCACCAATTTCTGGCACTGTCCACACCTATATTTATGACGAAAAAGGCAAAACTTTTAACATTAATCAATTCATGCGAAAAGTGAATAGTGAATATGTTGGTAATGGTAGCTGTGAATATGGTGGTATTGGCTCAGTCACTAGTGTAGTGGCGGATGCTGGTCTTTATCCAGCTTTTGGCACCCTAAATCACTCTGAATCTAAAGGTCTCTATCTTGAAAATGTTAAACTTCAGAATAAAAAAGATCTCGATATCTGCGTTGGCTCAGAAAACCATTCTTTGAACAGTATTGGTCGTCGTGCTATTCGAATTCATGCTGATGGTAGTAATTCTACAGCTGTTGAATTGATTGATATTGATAGTGAGGAAAATCCATGTCGAAGTTAAAGCCATTCATTAGTCGTCGCGGCGATACTATTATCGAAGTGACTTTTTGTTTTGTAGTTTTTATTTTAGTTTCTGCCATTTCGGTTTCCATGATGAATCGTAGTTACGCAAAAATCCAAAATTCCTTGCAAATTACCACGGTGCGCAATGAAATTGATGCTCAAGCTGAAGCTTTGCGTTTTATTCATGAATCTTATATTTCCGAACGTGCCCTAGTTAAGTCTAGTGGCCAAGATGATTCTGGTAAATGGCAAGAATATCGTGCGATTTGGGAACGCCTGACTAGTTTTAATAATGGTATGTCCAATAGTCCGACTGATATTTCTAAATTTGAAGCCAATAAATGCTCCGAATATTACGACAAAAATAATATTGTCGGCGATAATCATAATATCTTTGCCGATAAAGCCTTTATTTTAAATACTCGTAAACTTAAAGCTTCTGATCCAGAAAATACTATTCTTTCTACCAAAGATCATCCAGAAATTTTTCAAGAATCACCACTGGCTCCTCGCCTAGTTTTTTCTTCGACTTCTACGGCTGGAACTTCGAACGGGGAAGATACTGACACTACTAACCTTAACGAAATTAATGACGGTACTAATTACAAAACCACTCCAGTTTTTAATAACCTTTATCGCGCCGAAGGTATTTGGATTGTCGCCGTTCGTGACTTTACCAACGTTCCATCCAGTGCGCACTTTGATGCTAAGTATCGTGAAGATATGGACAAGAATTACCCTCCAGAATTTTACGATTTTCATATTCGCACCTGTTGGTATGGTCCAGGAGAAACTGTGCCAACCACCATCGGCACTATCATTCGTTTATATAATCCGGACTACATGAAGAGAGGTTAGATTAATTTATGTGTCAAAAAATTATACAATCAAAAAACAACAACCGACCTCTTTCTGGCTTTACTATTATCGAAGTGACCCTCTCCTTGATGTTTATTTCAATTCTGCTACTTTCGGTAATCTTTGTCGCAGTGCATCTCTCTACAATTTACCAAAAGGGAAATACTATTAACGCAATTAATTCTACTTCACGCCTACTGGTGGATGATTTTCAACGTGGAATTGCTACGGCTCCCGCCCGCTCCCTCTCTGATATTTGCCGCGTCGAATATGCTTCAAATAACAACGAGATGAATAAATGTTTGCAGGACCAAGCTAGACTTTATGTTTATCAGCAAAATTATGGCACTATCAAGGCTAAGCAAACTGGTAAACTACTTGAGAGCGTACCGCTTTCTGGTGTCTTCTGTTCTGGTCGTTATACCTATCTCTGGAATACTGGTTATGTGTTAAATTCCACCGATTACGAAATTATGAGCGGTAGTCGCGCTACTTTCAGTAATGGCGACACGGAAATTGACGATTATCGTTTAATTAAAATTGAAGATTCTGATCGTGCTATTTGTCGTTCTCATATGGAAGCCGCCGCTAGTAATAATCGTGTTTATCAAGTAGCCGACATCGCCCCAACTTATAAGCTCACTGGCGCTGAGTATAAAGAGGTTATGAAAAAGAACAACGAAGATATTGCGCTGTATGATTTTACTATCTTTGCGCCGACCGAACATGCTCTCACTATGCAGCATTTTTATAGTGGTACTTTCATTTTAGCTACCTTGCGTGGCAATGTGGATATCACTGGCACCGGCGAATTTTGCAAGACGCCACCAGAAATGGGCTTGTCTTCTAGCTTTAATTATTGCGCCATCAATAAATTTAATTTTTCCGCCAGGACATCAGGTCAAAATAGAAAAGGAGAGGAATAATGAAAAAACTATTAATCACTAAACGCGGCTCTACTTCCATTATTGTGACGATTTTTGCCATGCTTTTATTTAGCATTATTGTGGTTGGTTTTGTGCGCCTCACTCTTTCTGAAGCTGGCCAAACTAGCAATTCTGACCTTTCCAAATCCGCCTACGATTCCGCACTTGCTGGCGTAGAAGATGCCAAGGTTGCACTTCTTAAATATCATGAATGTTTGAACCGCTATCAAGAAGGTGGATCCGATACCAATTGTAAAGAAATTATCGAAGCCATGCAAAATGGTATCAAAAATCAAGACTGCAACACTGTCGCAAATGTCCTCAGTCGTACCACTGATGAACAAAAAGGTGTCACCATCCAAGAAGTGAAAAATAAAAATCTAGATCAGGGTCGTGGGGCTGATATGATGCAAGCTTACACCTGTGTAACTCTTCAGGAAGACCTCAGTGATTATCGTTCTTCTTTGAGTGGCGAAAATCGTCTCCGTATTGTGCCAATTCGTAGTGATAAAATCAAAGAATTGAAATATATTAATATCAAGTGGTTCTCTGATACTAATTACGCTAAGCTCCTAAGTAACGGCCATCAGCTATCTTGGAGTGAAAATGCCTCTCTTCCATCCGGTCAGTATTCCTTAGTTCCACCATTAATCAACGCCTCATTTTACCAAGCCGATAAAAACTTTAAGATGAGTGACCTGATTACTGCCAGCGGTGATAATTCTACCGATCAGGGAACGATGTATCTAAGACCAAGCAAGAATGGTACTAATGAAATTAGAGCTAGTGAAGTTTCTCGTACTTTTGACAAACACAAGAATGAACTTTTCTATGTTAAGTGTCAGGAAGGTAATTTCTTCTGTTCACTCACTTTTGAAGTGCCAAATACCTTCCATAATTCTAACGACCGTAATACCGGTGCTACTTTCTTGGTGTTATCACTTCCTTACGGTGCTCCGGATACGGATTTCGCCATTTCACTTTATGATGCAAAGCGTAATCCAATTGATTTTACTGGTGTGCAAGCTAAGGTTGACTCCACTGGTCGTGCTAATACCCTTTATCGCCGTATCGAAGCTCGCGTCGAATTGATCGATAATTACTTCCCATACCCAGAATTCGCTGTTCAGTTAAATGACGACAAGAATAATGTCACTCGCAAAACTTTCTATACCACGAAAAACTGTTGGTATATGGAAGATGGCGATAAGGATACCTGTCCTAACTATCTGGAAAATGACGACTACGCCAATCCAGAGCAATAATCCTGGATATGAATGAACAGAAGATAATCAAACAAGCAGAAGATAGAATTACTGCCAACGCGTACAGTCATTACGCTAGTGATTTGATTTATAAAAAAACCACTGAGCTTGGATTGTTTGAAGGTATAGATTTTGAGTACTACGCAGATAATTATGAAAATATTTCTGTATTCAGATTTAAACCTAAGCATGAAAAGTCGATTTTTGATATGCGAAAATTTTTAGATGATTCGACGGTGAGTGATGAATCTATCAATCGAGCCATCAAGCGAATTTTTCTTAAATTTAAAGTAAACAATGAGAAAGTAGACAGTCTAAAAACAAAACTCTATTCATATATAAACACCTCATATTTTCAAAAGGGGCAAATTTCGGATGAAGTTAATTATTTTTCTGTCAAAAGAAGAAAGAATTCAGATGGTTTGAAAGTTATTTTATATTTTCAAAATATCGATAAGAAATTAGCCCCACTGGCTACCTGTCTCCTGCATTATTTATCTTTGATTCTAGATCAAATTTTATACACGGATAATTCGAACATATTCTTGCTCGGTAATGATACTTATTCCGATTTTTCAGCTAATGAAGATTTTTATGGTCTGCAAAAAGAAGTGTTCTACGAAAATCCATTACAGAAAACCGCACTAGAACAAAACATCCAAGATTTTAAATCGAAAATTTCACACGCAGAAATTGTGCACAGAATTTACAAACAAATATCAGGCAACGTAGAAATTTCAGATGAATTATTGTTTGATAATTGTGGCTATATCGTAGATAAATCTTATTGGACATAAATAAAAGAGGCTCAAATTCAATATTTGCTTCAGGATATTAAGATAGAACTGGAACTCGGCAGTTAATATTTGACAGAAAAATCGTTGTAGATTATAATAACTACATACGTCGCGGGGTAGAGCAGCCTGGTAGCTCGTTTGGCTCATAACCAAAAGGTCGTAGGTTCAAATCCTACCCCCGCCACCAAGAAAAATCCCTCTTCATTCAGAAGGGGGCTTTTTCTTTTTTTATTTTTTAGTAAAGATTCTTTAGAACAATTCACCCTGATATTCACCACAAAGCCCATCATCAGTCAGCCCATTATTTTTTTCCAATCCCCGACCAGCAGCGGACCCCTCGGCTCTCTTCTTTGCTCTCATCGCAGTATCTGCTAACATCTGACGAGCCAAAGCTAATCCTCGCCTATTTATCTCCCTCTGCTCTTCTGATAGCGGACCTCTCACTTGCTTAGGATACATTAAATCAGACTCAGAAGGCTCTCCGTATGGTCTATGCCGACTTCTATACCACAATCTTCTATTGCTAGACTTAGACTGCTTTCTGCTATCTGACGAGTCAACGCCGGCTGACTGATCGTCATCGTTGCCGTATCCATAGTCAGAATACGTACCGCAGCCCTGATCAACACGTCGATCGGCTTCATCTTCAAGAGTGTTCTCGCGTATATCGGCAATATTGGAATCTCTCTTCCCATGCCCATACTATACCATAACAATTATAAATAATCAACCCCACAAAAAACTCCCCTGCTTTTTACAGAGGAGTTATGGCACCTGTTTGTTTGGTTCTACTATATCACCAAACGCGCTTATGGTGCAAGCAAAGGACTATTTTTTCTTAGAAATTGTCAAAAAGCCGTTGCGTGGGTTTTCTTTCACAATACGATCTTCTGGTAGATCACATGGTGTACCCTTTTCATTCTTCTCAACCTTAGCAAAGAAGTAAATAGTTTGAGTCTTGCCACCGCGCAAAGTTACGTCAGTCTTATGCAAGTAATATGTGATGCCCTTTGAGTTGGTATGTTTATAAGCCATTTGGTTATATACCTCCTATTAATGATATACCTATATAGATTACTATCTCTATATCACCCCTGTCAAGCTAAAAAAGCTTATTTTGTCGTCTAAGCATCAACTTTAACATCCCCAGAACAACCAACCTCATTACAATAATCATGGCAATAAATATCGTCACTAGCAAAGACCACCCCGCGTAATCAGCTGACCATATCGGCGAGACGAAAGTGTGATAATACGGCTCTGTTGAAGGCGCTTCAAACTGCAAATTAGTGGCTTTCGCGGCAGGATATTTCGCCCACTCCTCATTAATACAATTGATATACCTCGGATCCGCTTGTGTCGTAAATCGGCCGTAACCGCCTTGCTGCGCCCTAGTATCACAGACAGCCCTAACTTTCGACACAGTATCATTGTTAGACTGATTTTTTATCTCCTCCTCGAACTCTTTCAGCTTCCGGTCATACATTTGTTTATACGTATGATCCAGCGCAATCTTCCCTGGATCTGCGTTCATATGTGTAGATACATAACGCTGCAAATCGTATAGTCGCTGCTGAAGATTGACTATATCTCCAGCCTTATCTGCATGCTCTACAGATTCTCGTCGTTCGACCATACCAACATTATTCAACCTCAAAAAAGTTGCCGAAATAAATCCAGACATAATCAGTAAAATAACCAACTGCCAAGTCTTAATCTGACTGAGTCGCTTAATTCTGAACTTGGTTTTCTTCTTGTCTATAGCCATCCCACCACCTTCTCTATGATTTTAGTATAGCAAATTATCCCAATGACGTGAATATTACTACCGCTGCGGTGGTATAATATTTGTATGCGAATTTATTTTTCAGGAATTGGCGGCGTTGGTATCGGACCACTGAGTAGGATTGCCTTAGAGGCTGGGTATGACGTTTGCGGCTCCGACAGATCACCAAGTCTAATCACAAACGAATTAGAGTCAGCTGGAATTCCTATTTCTTTTGATCAATCTGGCGCGTTCTTACAATCAGAGCACGATAAATCACCATTTGACTGGTTTATTTACACCGCTGCTTTACCAGAAAATCACCCAGAACTAGTCTTGGCGCGAAAATTAGGCATAAAAACCAGTAAGCGCGACGAATTGCTGGCGCAAATAATCGCCGATAAAAACCTGAAACTTATCGCGGTCGCTGGCACCCACGGAAAAACCACAACAACAAGCTTGTTAGTCTGGACAATGGAGCAATTGCAAATTCCTGTTAGTTATTCTGTGGGTTCAACTTTAAGTTTTGGACCGAGCGGAACGTTTGATAAAAATAGCCAATTTTTCGTATACGAGTGTGATGAATTTGATCGCAACTTTTTGCATTTTTCTCCAGAAATTAGCCTTATCACATCTGTTGATTACGACCATCCAGACACATATCCAACAAAGGAATCTTACTTAGACGCCTTCCGTGAATTCGGTGAAAAATCTAAAAAAGTTATCGCGTGGCAAGAAAATTCCGCCATATTTGATGAGAAAAATCTAACAATCTTGTACGATTCCAATAAAAACATCACTCTGCCCGGCGAGCACAACCGAAAGAACGCTACTTTGGCGATCGAAGCTTTGAAGAATATCGGAGTGGACGCGGAGGAGTCAGAAATATACCAAGTAATAAACTCTTTCCCCGGCTCAGGACGACGTTTTGAAAAGCTCGCCGAAAATCTATACTCTGACTATGGACATCACCCGGTTGAAATTCAAGCGACACTACAGATGGCTAAAGAGCTGTCAAACGATGTAGTCCTAGTTTATCAGCCACACCAAAATGTTCGCCAGCACGAGATAATTGACCAATATACTGACAATATTTTCCGTGATGCTAATGAAATTTATTGGCTGCCAACTTATTTAACTAGGGAAAATCCAGATTTGCCAACCTTGACACCGCAACAACTTGCCAAAAATATCGACAAAGAAAAAGTTCATTTTGCCGAATTAGATGACAGTTTATGGCAAGAAATAACCGCGGCAAGGAACTCTGGAAAGCTCGTCCTGTGTATGGGCGCTGGCACAATCGACGGATGGATTCGCGAGCAATTAGCTAAAAATTAGCGATCATCGCCGCTGCCGTGAATCTTCCCTCGACTCTGGCGGCTAAGCAGTTTATCATTATTTCTGCGAGCCACTTCCTCTAAACTACAACCAAGCAAATGCGCTATAGAATTGACATACCAAAGCACGTCACCGAGCTCTTTTATTATTGCGTCGCGGTCATTCTCTGAGATCTCGCCATTTTTATCACGTAAAATTTTCTTAAACTTCTCCATAACTTCGCCAGATTCGCCACTTAATCCCAATATTTGTGCCGTCAATCTCGCGTCAACATCACCATATTTATGGGAATCTTTATCTGTTAAAGTAGAAATTGCTTTAGTTGAATAATCGTTAAATTGCATAATATTCCTTTCATTTATTAGCGGGTAGTTCTTGCGAAATTAATAGTTTTTCCTTCGCCAATCCACCTTTGTTCGTAAGTCGTCATTATTTTATATTCGTCATTTAGCGCGGATTCATGAAGATCAAAACTCAACTCTTTAATTTGCCATTTTTCTGCCACCAATTGCTCCAAGCTCCAGCAGAAAAAAATGTGATCGTCGTGTTTGATTAATAAAGATCCGTCCGATTTTAGCAATGAAGAATACTTCTTCAAAAAATTAGGATGAGTCAAACGGCGCCCAGCGCTATGCTTCCTTGGGAACGGATCAGGAAATGTTACCCAAATTTGCTCCAAAGAATTCTGCTCTACTAATTGGTCTATTTGATCAGCCCGCGCTCGAACAAAAAACACATTCTCCAGCCCTTTTTCTTCAGCAATTTTCGCGCCCTTTTGTAATCGATCACCTTTCACGTCAATTGCTAAAAACGTCTTTTCAGGATGACGCAATGCAAGCTCCACGCTGAATAATCCAGTTCCAGCACCGATCTCCAAACAATCGACTTCCCGCTTTATCCACTCATCAAATTCAAAACATAGAGGTGAATTGTGGAATAAAGCGAATTTATACTTCTTACGTTTTCTAGTGATAATAAATTGATTCGGATCGACAAAACTCATATTTTCTATTATACTAAATCAATAATGGATAAGCTTATAAAACAGTTCTTAGATTCTTCTACGTTAGGTCAATGGCTTCATGGCAACAACCTTGGCTGGTTAATTAGTGAGCGCATTATCGACACAGTCAGCATTATTATCGGCTCTGTTTTTGTTTATTTTCTGGGGAAATATTTATTATCTTGGACTATACATTATTCTATACGCTCCACCGCTAAACATCGTTCCTGGCACCGTAAAGACATAGAAAAGCGCGAAAAAACTCTCGTCCAATTAACTCGCAGTTTTTGGCAAATCATAATAATTTTCTATGTCGCCGCAATTGTCGCCAATAAACTATTTCTATTTGATTTATCGCCGCTATTCGCTAGTGCTGGCATAATCGGTGTGGCATTAGGATTTGGCGCTCAATCGCTCGTTAAGGACTTCTTGTCTGGTATTTTCATCATCGCCGAAAATCAATATCGTGTTGGCGATGTTGTTGACGTAATGGGAGCTGCTGGAACCGTCGAGAGAGTTGGCACTCGCACTACTGTTATACGAGATTCTGAGGGTAATGTTCATTATGTTCCAAATGGCACGATTCAGCACGTTATCAATAAAACTATGGGCTATAGCATGTCGCGCTTCAGCATCTATATAGACCCAAGTTCTGACATTTCTGCAGTTACAGACATCATTAACGCTACTGGTCAAGAATTGGCTAAAGAAAAGGCTTGGCAAAAGAAAATTATCGATCCGCCTAAATTCGTTTCCGTTGGTGATATTACTGGACGAGGAACAGAATTGATCATTGCCGGAAAAACTCAGCCATCAGATCAGTGGTCTGTTACCTCTGAAATGCGACATCGATTACTACAAAACTTTGATCGCGAAGGAGTTCTTCTGGCGACTCTGCCGACCCCAACCTCAATAACCAGAAGATAAAAAATTAATTATTAGACAAGCCCAATTCTTTATCGCTCAACACATCATTAGAAAACGCTTTGATTTTATTAACGTTCTCTACTTCTTTATCATAAATTCCCAAAAATTCCTTCAATGTATCCTTACTTACTGTGCCTTGCGCGTCAAATTCGTAACTTTTTTCATTCGCATCCTTGCTAATTTGCTTGCGGCGAGAAGCGTATTCTGGGCGACTCAAATCCAATCGATAAGCGTCAGTCTTGTAATACATAAACATCGCGATCGACACCAACACAACTGAGACCGCAATAGTCAGCCCAATAAATGTAGCGAATTTATAACTACGAAATAATTCCTTAGCCCTATTCATTAGAACCTCCAGACAGCGAATTTTTAATAACTTGCACTTCTTCTTTATATCTCACTAACAATTCATCCAAGACCTTCACGTCCTCAGAAAGTTTATTACGAGCCTCGCGAGCGACGGTCAATTTTTTATAATAGTCCGCCACATTATTAGAGCAATTTGCGCGCTGAAGATCGGTCATCGCAGTATCGTAGTCATTGTAATTGCTATTAAACTTAAGTCTCGTCGACTCGAACTCATTAGTAATGTTCACTAACTTTGAGCTGTCCAGCTTATTGATTGCCAATCGACCGTTCAGCCTGGCCATAAGTTTGGTAGAAATAGAATTATATCTTTGTCCAACGTTAACTCTAGTTAGAGCGTCATTGGTATGGATGTTTTTAATAGCAACTCTTACGGAACTACAGTTTCGATCAAGCGTTTTTATAATCTCAGAATCAGCCGTAGCATCGACAGACTGAGCCTCAACTGCCCGTGGCGTCACTAACAAACTAGAAGTAATCAAAAAAGACGCGAGATAGAAAGTAACTTTTTTCATCACTTATATTATCTCACGTCTTCTTGAATAGAGTCAAATATTACTTGAAACGTTTTTCGACGTTGCCCTTAACGTCTTTTGCGGTTTCTACTACAGCGTCTCCAACTTTCTGAGAACCAGCTTTTAACGAAGTCAAGCTGTCTTTTGCTGCAGCAGTCGCTTTGCAAGCTACCTTTTCAGTGTCGGCTTTCATTTTTACAGCTTTATCCTTCAAATCTTTCCTTGTTTCCTTGCCGCTCTTTGGTGCAGTTAAAATTCCAGCTGTAAAACCTGCTGCTACCGCTCCGATAATTGCTAAAACTTTTTTCATATATTTACTCCTTTTTTAATTATTTTTTACGAAATAAACCTGATATTTCACTAAAAACTTTTGTTGGCGACAACCACTCAGTCACACTAGCTACGTTAGTTGTAATTTTACTAACGCTTTTCATGACCGTATTAAGTCTTACCAACAAGGCGATGACCACCGCCAGTAGCGTTACGATAATAACCGACAACAATCCTACGATGATTGATAATAAAACGATGGCTGTTTGGATATCTTCCACGCTTTACCTTTCTGCAAAAGTTTATATTTGTTATGTTTATTTTAGCATGCTTGTTAAATTGTTTGTATTAGATAATCTAACTATTTCACTATAGCATAAGCTTATTAAATTGTCAATAGAGATGTCCGCTAATCGTTAATAATATGATAAACTGGTATGGTTATGCGAGATTTTTTCAAACGATACATACCGGAATTTGTTTATGGCGCGGTTGACGGCACAGTAACAACATTTGCAGTCGTGGCGGCTTCAGCCGGTGCTGGAATATCCAGTTCAGTAATTCTTATATTAGGAATTGCTAATTTAATAGCCGACGGATTCTCAATGGGCTCTAGTGCATATTTAGCAGCCAGCGCTGAACACGAAGAGTCTGTTCGCGACAGCCAAAAACGCTCATCCCCAAAGATCATAGGCGCAGTAACATTCTTAGCTTTCGTGGTGGTCGGTAGCGTACCAGTATTGCCATATTTGATTGACGTAATTGCAAACTTAAAAGCGCCAAACGCGGTATTATTCTATATTAGCTCAGCGCTAACTACGGCAACGTTCTTAGCAATCGGCTTCATCAAGGGTAAAGTCAGCAAACAATCACCCTGGCAATCAGCGGGAATTACATTACTCCTTGGGGCGATTGCAGCAGGATTAGCCTACTTCGCGGGCGACATTTTGGCGGCATGGCTAGGGATTAGGATTTAGGTTTTCTGCAATAAAATTTATTATCTTATCCATACTGCCCACAGCTTCGTCACGCACCACATCGCCATTCAAGTAGGCACGCCTATTAATCTCCAACATCACAGACTGTACCTTTGGGCTCTCATCGCGATAAAAATCTATCGGAACCAGCGCTCCAGAGTACGGATAATTTAATTCACAACTATATCCCATTTTTTCAATATATGTTTTTAATTTTGATGCATTGTCTTTACTGAACCATTTTTCATCATAGCCGAGGCAAATATCAGGTAAATTTTCCGCCCAGCCAAACAATCTTCGCACCAATTCATCGCTATAACTATGAATATCAATAATCACACACGATCCATATTGATCAACAATTTCCCTGCTCAATGTGTTTAGTTGTTTGTGATATAAGTCGTATGATTTGCCCAAAATTTCCTCTCGGCGGGATAGTCCTATTTTACGATATTGCGTACCGTCCGATAAATGTATATAAGTCGCCCCCATACCCAGCTTAGCCATCAGCTCAACTTCGTCATCACGAAACCTCTCGACGTCACAATATAGTCGCGAATATTTAGCTATAATTTTATGGCTATCTATATTTTTAACAAGCTCATCAACTTTATAATCAGCAATGAAACGTAATTCCCTCTCGATAATCTCTTTATCTACCGTAATATCACGCCAAAAATCAGGCGGCAAGCACAACGAGGCGTGAGGAATGTGAAGAATAATATTGTCCATCATCCTACGAGCATCTCCCGTGAACTCAATGTAAATCTCACAAACCCAATTCGCGCAACTGAGCAGGATCGACAATTGAAGGTGAATCCATCATCACATCCACACCAGAGCCATTCTTTGGAAACGCCAGAGTCTCGCGGACGTTTTGCTCATCGGTCAATTCCATCAAAATACGATCAACACCAAAAGCACATCCTGCGTGAGGCGGAGCGCCGTATTTGAAAGCGCCTAACATAGCACCAAACTTTTCTTCAACATAAGATTCACTGAAGCCCAGTAACCCAAACACTTTATAAAGCACCGCTGGGTTGTGATTGCGAACACCACCAGAACAAATTTCATAGCCGTTCATTACCATGTCAAATTGATCGGCGACAATGGATAATTTCTCAGCGTCAGTTTCAGCAGACTCCAGAGCTTGCAAACCACCCTTTGGCATACTGAACGGATTATGGCCAAAATCAAGTTTTTTACTTCGCTCATCCCATTCATAAAACGGAAAATCAATAATCCAAGCAAACGCCACGACCGATGGGTCCTTAAGATTAAAGTGCGAGGCAAATTCATTACGCAAGCGCCCCAACACCGCGTTAACAACCGAGCGAGAATCAGCGCCAAAGAACACTGCATCGCCATCAACCGCACCAGTTTTCTGCTGAATATCAGCTAATTCCTTCTCACTCAAGAATTTCGCAATTGGAGATTTCGCCTCGCCATCTTGATATGTGATATACGCCAAACCACCAGCGCCTTCACTTTTAGCGATATTAGTGAAATTGTCAATTTGCTTGCGGCTCAAACTTGCGCCATTTTTTACGCAAATAGCCTTAACGCATTCAGCATTTTTAAATACTCCAAACTCAGTCTTCGAGAACACGTCCGTCAGCTCTATCAATTCCATACCAAATCGCAAATCCGGCTTATCAGAACCGTAAGTTTCCATGGCGTCGCGATACGAAATTCGCGGAATTGAATTGCCATCACCAACCGCCAAATCGCTCAAATCCAACAATTTCTTACCAGCAAAATCAGTTGCCAATTGCTTCATCAAAGGCTCAACTTCAGCGCGAACTTCTTCACCATTTTCAGCAAAACTCATCTCCAAATCAAGCTGATAAAACTCACCATACAAGCGATCAGCTCGCGGATCTTCGTCGCGGAAACAAGCAGCCAACTGATAATAACGCGGCACACCACCAACCATTAGCAACTGCTTAAACTGTTGCGGAGCTTGTGGCAAGGCATAAAACTTCCCTTCCTGCAAACGACTCGGAATCAGAAAATCACGCGCACCCTCAGGACTTGAATTAGCCAAAATTGGCGTTTGAATTTCAATAAAATCTCGATCGTCCATATATTCATGGATTCGACGATACATTTCGGCGCGTTTTTTAAGCATGTTTTGCATTTTTGGACGACGCAAATCAAGATAACGATATTTGAATCTTAGTTCTTCGCCAGCTTGATTATCCTCGGCAAATGGCTGAATTGGCAAAGTCTCAGCTCGGTTCAAAATCTCCAAATTATCCACAACAATTTCCACATCGCCACTGGCAATATTCGGATTTTTCAGACCTTCGCCACGCTCCGCAACCACGCCACAAGCACGAACCACAAACTCATCTCGTAAGCTTTCCGCCAAAGAAAAAGCATCTTTTTTATCAGGATTAATAACCAACTGGACCAAACCTGTATGGTCGCGCAAATCAATAAAAATCAACCCGCCATGATCACGCCTGGAATGAACCCAGCCCGCAACTGTAATATTCTCACCAACTTTTTTAGAAGTTTCTGCCGCCAAAATTCTATTTTTCATATCTGTTATTATAGCATAATCTGGGCAAATTCCCAGAATTAAACATCTCGTCGAGTTTTTGTGGGCAAATTATTTTTCTGCGGATTAGCCGTGGCAGCCTTACGAATATCTCCATAAACATCATATTCGTCAATAATTCTCTGACCTAATAGCGCTTCAATTACGTCTTCTAAGCTCAGTAGACCAACTGTTTCTCGAAACTCATTTACAACAATAAACAAGTGATGCTGCGTTTTCAAAAATGCAGCCAAGGCGTGCTGTAGAGTTTGATTTTCGCGAATATAATAGACGTCTTTGCTCATGACTGTTTCCGCACGATGAGATTTTGCTTTTCGGTCAATTGTCAACAAATCTTGAATTCTCAACATGCCAACAACATGGTCAATGTCGCCGTCAATGACAGGAAATCTGCTATACCCCTTTTTATGAAGATCATCAAGCACTAGCGGCCCGAGAAGTTCGTTCATAGGTACCGATTCAATCATACTTCGCGGCGTCATAATTTCCTCAACCTTCATATCATTGAACTTCAGTCCGTTAGTAATAAGCTTTTTCTCAGAAGGTGAAATCGCCCCGCTGGATTGAGCCACCATTTCCAGCAATTCTTCTTTCGATTCAATCACCTGACTATCACCAACAACTGGCGACACCGAACGAATTAGCGACAAAATTACTTGATGTCGCTCAATTGTCGTTAAAATTAGCGGTTCGTATTTTTCATAAAGTTGCTGTGAATATTTCTGCCACAAGCCAATTCGCGCAATAGCTCCGATTTCTAGGGCTATTATAATTGACAAAACTAGCCCAACCATCCAATTGAATAAACTAACACTGATAATGCTTAAAACCACCAAACATAAAGAAGCCACGGCGCGCTGCAGCGAAATAATATCTCGTAAAAATTCTCTTTGTCGCAAAAGAATTTTAGCCTTTTCATCACCTAGTCCACTTCTACGCCGCAGCTCAAATTGGCTATGCGAAGACGTTTTCGGCTGAATTCCCAGCACTATCAACAAAACCGCCAAAGTAACCAAATATCCAAAAATTAGCACAATCGTCATAGTTTTATTGTACCGCATTCCGTGCTATACTTACTAGAGTAAATGGAGGTAAAATGAATAAGAAAAGCTGGATAATTTTCGCAATTATTGTAGTGGCGATTGTTGGTGGAATGATTTATATTTCGACACAAAATCGACTAAACATTAGCGATATCAATAACAATCAACTGAACACAACTATCAGCGCAGAATCAAGAAATGGCAATATTGCAGATCACGAAATTGGTAGTAAAGACGCCAAAGTAACAATTATCGAATACGCCGACTATCAATGCCCTGGCTGTGGCACCGCTGCACCAAAAGCCGAAGCACTAGCTAAAAAATATAAAGATCACGTTCGATTAATTTTCCGTAATTTCCCAATTGCTAGCTCACACCCTAACGCACGAGCTGCCGCTGCCGCCGCTGAAGCTGCTGGCCTGCAGGGTAAATTCTGGGAAATGAATGAGCTTCTATATGCAAATCAGGACGCTTGGAAAAGCGCCAACACTACAGAACGCGACAACATCTTCAAATCTTATGCTGAACAATTGAAGCTTAATATTGATCAATATAAAACCGATATTGCCAGCAACAAGGTTAAAAATAAAATCGACTTCGATATGACTCTCGGTCGCAAACACGGCGTTGCCGCAACACCAACTTTCTACATAAATGGAAAAAACACTGAGATGGACAGCTCTGGCTCAATTGAATCATCAGTCAAGGAAGCCTTGAAAAAAGCTGGCGTTGAAGTAAAAGATTAACGCATTTTCACACAAACCAAAATCCCGCTCCGGTGCCTTGGAGCGGGATTTGTTTATAGTCGTCCCTATTCTATCATTGGATCGACTGCACTCTTTTTATTGTGCTATGTATGTTTGCCATTCGGCAGGCACCACATCCACCGCGATCTTTTTGCGCCTTGATGGCACAAATTTGATTGCTATTGGCATGTGTTTTGCACTCCTTATTATTATGTGCAGCCCCACGCGCTTCGACCTTTATCACTTAATATCAGCAATTTAATGCTTCGGCGCGAGACATGCTAACAATGTTACCAAACGTTTATTGGTACGTCAAGCAAAAACATTTTGAAAATGCTTATTATATCTATATTAGAATAAGCGGAGTCGCTTAGCAACAAACATAACAAGTAAAATCAACAACACCGTAAAACTGGTGATAACTGGGTACGCCCAAGGCTCGCCCTGAAATGGTAACGCGATATTCATTCCATACATTCCGTAAAAAACGTTTGGAATAGCCAGAAGAATTGTTATGGCGGTCAATGCCTTCATGCGTTGGTTCAGAGTATTATTAGCAACCGTCGAATAGGCGTTTTGAATACTAGAAATTGTGTGCGTACTGGAACCAATTGCTACTAGAACCTGTCTGATATGTAGGTCAACGTCCCCTAAAGCCTCCAAATCTCTAGTCTTAAATAGATGGCGACGATTTTCCATCAGTTGCGCGATAACGCGGGACATCCCCTCCAGACTACTTCGATATTCATTGAGTGTATCTTCAATTGCGACAAATTTAATAAAATCCGAATTCTCAACTTCATGACGACTTAGTCGCCGACGAGCATCGCTAATTTGCTCCGTTAACAAGTGTACGCGCTGTTCATATTGAGAAATAATATATGCCAAATTCGCAGCAAAAACTCCCGCTGGACGCTCGGTTGTACTAAATAAATAATCGCCAACTTCCATAGGTGAGAATTTAATATGAGGCGATATTGTAATATAATGCCCACCGCTAATCGCAATCAAAAATGGCACAGTTTTCCCAGAATCTGTCTGCCCAAACGGCATGCGCGCAAAAACATATTCAACGCCGTCAGAAAACTCCGCTCGAGGTAATTCGTGGATATCGAGTACGTCACGGACAATATTAGCAGACAGCGACAACGCCTTTGAAACTCGAGTAGTATCAAGATTCCCGGTCAAATTAATCCAACCGTTTTTATGCATTCGTTGAGCTTGCGTCAACTTTTCAGTCAACGATCTGCGTTCAAAATAGCCCACCATCATAAGAAAATTATAATATACATAAGCGATATTAGCAATCTGTCGAATTGCAATTAAACTTTATCGGCGGCGCAGGAAATAATAGCCCACAACGAATGCCAGTACTACACTGATCGCGGTAATCGCCCAAAACATCAATGGATTATCGGCACCTGGGACCGGCACGTTCATGCCATACAAACCAGCGATCATCGTCGGAATAGTCAAAGCTACGGTAATTACGGTTAGCAGGCGAATCGTCTCATTAAGACGCGTATCCATCACCGCCCTATAACTGTCGCGCACATTAGTAATCGTCCTCAACAAACTTTTACAACGCGCAATCACCTGTTCCAAATCAATCGAAATATCCTCAACGTCTTCCTTATCGTCAGCCTTCAATCGCAGCTTCTGAGTCGCCAAAAGCCTCTCAATTGCCCAGTTCATCGGAATTAGCGCGTCAAGATAATCATTCAATTTGCGCTCATACTCCGCCAGAGTGGCAATGTCATTAACTCTCAGCGTATGAATACTGTCCGTAGCCGCTCGCATTTGGCGATTAATCGTCGCCACGCGCCGCTGATATTGCGTTGAAATTGCCTCAACCATCGCCACCAAAAGCTCAACTTGTCGATCCGTCCTAATTCGCACTTTATCAATAAATGGCTGCCACAATCGTCCCAAACTATCTCTAGACAACGTCACGATATGATCTTTATTAATGCAGAATAAAATCGGCGTGGTAAAATCGTTAAAATCGTCGTCAGTGTCTGGCAATCGCGCAATCAAATAAGTCCACTCATCGTCAAACTCAATACGCGGCACCTCGTGTGGATCAAGCGCGTCACTTATCAAATCCTCATCCAAGCCCAGCGTCAACAATTGCGAAACCTCTTCGTCGCTCGGTCTTTCGCAGCGCACCCACGAACCAGACTGCAAATTTTCTTGCGGGCTAATTATCGAATCGCTATTTGTTGAACGAAGATATTGCAACATAATTTCATATTATAAAATAAAATATACATAAACACAAGAAGCTCCTGCGCCATTCACAGGAACTTCTTGATTTTTATTACGATTTGACTATCGTGCCCGCCGAGCCGCTAATGGCTTCAGCGGTTTTATCCAGCGAAGTAATAATCGCCGTACGCCCCGACTTTCCATCCAGGAACGACAAGGCAGCCTGGGTTTTTGGCAACATTGAACCTGCCGCAAATTGCCCATCGTCAATATGCTTTTGAAGTTCTTCTATTGAAACTTCCCCAAGAGATTGTTCATCTGGTTTGCCAAAATTAATTTTAGCAGCATCAACCGAAGTCAAAATCAGCAAAGTGTCAGCGTCCAAAAGATCTGCCAATTTTGCCGCGCCGAAGTCCTTATCAATGACCGCAGCGACGCCTTTTAATTGACCGGTTTCGTCTTGTAAAACAGGAATGCCGCCGCCGCCAGTTGAAACGACCGTCACGCCAGCATGAACCAGCGCCTTGATCACATCAGCCTCAACAATCGTCTGAGGTTTTGGCGAAGGAACGACACGACGCCAACCACGGCCAGCGTCTTCTTTTACCGTATAGCCGCGTTCGCTAGCAACGGTTTTTGCCTCGTCTTCCGAATAGAATGGACCAATTGGCTTGGTTGGATTTTGAAATGCTGGATCGCTCAAGCTAACAATCGTTTGAGTTATAACGCTAACAGCGCGATTGTTCATTTGATTAACCATAAAGGCGTCATGAAAAGCCTGTTGCAGCCAAAAGCCAATCAACCCCTGACTCATAGCGCCAGAATCTTCCAGCGGCAAACTTGGCACATCTGGCGTGTTAATCGCCTCTTCGTGCAACACAATGTTACCAACCTGAGGACCATTGCCATGAACAATTGCTACGTTGTGACCGGCTTGGATTAACGGCAAAAGTTGCCGAACAGTTTCATCAGCCACTCGTTGCTGCTGCTCAGACGCGGCTTCGCCCTGCCGCTGCAGGGCGTTACCACCGAGCGCTACTACAATAGTACGCTTCTTATCCATAGGCTACAGTGCTCCGAAAATTGCAATAACTGTAATGCTGATAATAGCAAACACTGCCATAATTGGAGCTGAGCGTTTTAGCCAGTCGCGATATGAAACGCCAGCCAAAGCCAATCCACCCATCAACGACGCGATAGTTGGAGCCATCATGTTAATCAAGCCAGACGCTGTCGCAAATGCGGCAACCATAACTTCTTTACTTGAGCCAACCAGGTCAGCAATTGGCGCAATAACCGGCATAGTTGCTGCCGCCAAACCTGATGATGATGGCACGATGAATGACATTGGCAAGCAGAATAGATATGCCAACACACCGACAACACCGCCACCAGCATCTTTCAGGAGAGATTCACCCCAGCTGATAATCGTGTCCTGGATCTCACCGTTAGTCATCACAACAGAGACGCCGGTTGCCACTGCGATAATCAAAGCAACTGGTAAGATATCTTTCACGCCATCAATAAAAGTGTCAACTGGGAAAACACCCTCTTTCTTAAATTCTTTGTAGTAAATTGCGGTTATGACAATAGTTGACATCAAGAACAGTGTAGTGATTTCGCCAAACAGCCATTCACCAAAGGCGGCACTATGAACCACGCCGAGCGCTGCACCGATAACTGGTAAATCTGAAGCTCTCTTAAACACGTCGTCAAAGAAAGTAATTTCCCAGCTCCCCCAAGGAATCAGCGAAAGAACCATCAAGATAAATGTGATAGCAAATACGCCCATGACAACTTTTCGTGGGGTAGTTAGTTTTGGTATGTCTTCCATATCTAGAGCAGCCGTAGCTGGCTTATAACGAACATCCTCCTTATATTTGCCAGCCTTCACTTTTGCTGCGTAGCGCATAGTGAAGATAATTGCCGCAATTAGACAAAGCACTAAGATGATAGACATAATTGGAATTACACTACCTAGCTTTACGTCCGCCGTTGCGGCTGCAGCACCAGTAGAAAATGGGTTGATTGTCGAGCCGAGCACACCAGTACCGGCGCCAAGCACAATCACCATCACGCCAGTCATTGCATTATAGCCAGCAGCAATCATCATTGGTATAACCAGTGCGTAAAACGCCACAGTTTCTTCCTGCATGCCGTAAGTCGTACCACCGATAGCAAATAGCGTCATCAAAATTGGAATGAGCCATTTTTCTTTACCCTTAAGCTTGCGAAGTAGCGCACCAAGAGAAGCATCAAGAGCACCGGTCTTCATGGTAACGCCCAAGAATCCACCAAGCACCATCACGAAGACGATGACATCAAGCTTATTCGTCATGCCTTTAATCGGCGCAGTGAAGACGTCCCATAAACCTTGTCGATCATGCTTATCGACTTCAATCTCTTTACCATCCTTCTTTTCCTTGACGGTGCGATCTTTATTTACTACATGATACGACCCCGCGATACGATTGCCATCTTCGTTCGTCTTATATAGTCCAGAAGGAACAACCCACGTCAATGCCGCCATAACGATAATCACGACAAACAAAATAGTAAACGCCGACGGTGATCGAAGCTTCTGCTTTGCTTTTTTAATTTTTTCTACCATTGCCTCGGAGCCTCCTTAACCTCCTTATTACGACAACAACTACAATGTCAAAGCCATCACAGCCTTGATTGTATGCATACGATTTTCCGCTTGATCAAAAACTATCGAATGTGGCGAGCGGAACACCTCATCCGTTACTTCCATTGAATCTAAACCGAAATCTTCCTGAATCTTCTTTCCAGTAATCGTCAATGCGTCATGGAATGCTGGCAAACAGTGCATAAACTTGACCTCAGGATTTCCTGTCAGGTTAATCATCTGGCGATTAACTTGGAAATGTCGCAATTGGTTAATGCGCTCAGCAAACTTATCTTCTTCGCCCATTGAAACCCAAACGTCCGTGTAAATAACGTCAGCACCGCGCAAAGCTTCTTCAAAATTGTCGGTAATGGTAATGCGTGCATGACTTGACCTGGCAAAGTGATTTGCCTTATCAACCAAAGCTTGCTCTGGATGCAATTCACGAGGAGCCAAAATGCGAAAATCAAGTCCCATAATAGCTGAGCCGATCATCAGCGAGTTCGCCATATTGTTGCGACCATCGCCAACAAATACCAGCTTAGTTCCCTTCAATTTTCCGACATGTTCTTCAATTGTCATGAAGTCTGCCAAAATCTGTGTTGGATGAAACTTATCGGTCAATCCATTCCACACTGGAACGCCAGCGTGACGCGCCAATTCCTCAACAGTTGCGTGATCAAAGCCACGGAACTCAATTCCGTCAAACATTCGACCCAAAACCTTAGCGGTATCTTCAACCGTCTCTTTCTTACCCAATTGAATATCATCTTTACCGAGGTATTCCGGCGCAACTCCAAGGTCATTAGCAGCCACCGTAAATGCGCAGCGCGTTCGTGTTGAAGCTTTTTCGAATAGCAATGCCACGTTTTTACCCTCATGAATTCGGTGCGGAATGCCGGCATATTTCAATCGACGATATTCACGAGCCGTATCCAATAGCAAGCGAATCTCTTCAGCGGTATAATCGCTCAAAGTCAGTAGCGATCGTCCTTTCAAACTCTGAGCCATTAGAATACATCCTCTCGTACTAGCGGCATACTCATACAGCGTGGACCGCCACGACCGCGTCCAAGCTCAGCGCCACTAATTTCAATAACTTCAATACCGTTTTCGCGCAATTTCTGGTTAGTTACGTAGTTGCGATCATAAGTCACCACAACACCCGGCGCAATTGCCAAAGTGTTTGAACCGTCATTCCACTGCTCACGAGCAGCAGCAATCGGATCGCCACCGCCACACTCAATCAGCGTAACACTTGGCAAGCCCAGCGCAACCCTCAAGACGTGTTCCAGGTCTGTTTCGTGCGTAATTCGTGGGAATGGCTGACCTTCAACCTTCTCCAAAATAAAACAATTCATCCTGCCGCCGTGGTCGCGAATTTCTGGGTGAATCGTAAACTTATCACGATCAATCATCGTAAACACCGTGTCTAGGTGCATAAAGGCGTGAGATTTTGGAATCTCCATAGCGATGACTTTCTCGAATTTCGAGCCAGCAAACAGTTTGGTTGCCATCTTTTCAATTGCCTCAGCAGTTGTTCGCTCTGAAACACCAATTGCCATAACCTTATCGCTTAATATTAATTCGTCACCACCTTCCATTGAGAATTTCTCTGTGCGGTTGTACCAAACTGGCGCACGATTAGCAAAGCGTGGATGATGGTCGATGATGTAGCGCATAAATAGCGATTCACGACGACGAGCCGTCCAGTGCATCTTGTTGATCGTCAAACCGTTACCAATTGCGGCAGCTGGGTCGCGCGTAAAGTATAGGTTTGGCATTGGATCAAGATAGAATGGATAATGATTCTTTTCTATCATATTATGCAACTGCTGATGTTGATCTGGAGGCAAAGTAATTTCATCCTTGCGAACACCAGCCATAATCTTGCGGATCATAGCGTGAGTTGGCAAGTCCAACAAGAATTGGCGCAATGTTTGAGTAACACGGCGTGAATCCTGCTTAGAAGCAGCCAACATTTCATCGACAAATTGTTCGCGCAATTGATCTGTGTTAATTGCCTCGGCGACCAATTGATCCAGATACAAAACTTCGATTCCACGACTTCTCAATACTTCCGCAAAAGCATCGTGTTCAGCCTGCGCCACTTTCAGATATGGAATATCGTCAAATAAAAGATCGGTCAGATAGTCTGGCGTCAAATTTTCCAGTTCTTCACCTGGCCGGTGCAATAGAACGGTCTTAAGTTTTCCTATTTCAGACGTGATGTGAATTGGTTCGTCCATCACAACCCTCCCCTGTTTATATTAGTGATGTTTTAATTGTAACACGTTTATGTTTTTGGGCAAGAGGAGATAATTGCCAGACTAGCTTCAGTTCTGATTGTGAACTGTCGATTAGTCTTCAGCCATTCATCAGTGGCTTTTGCGGCGCCCGGCAGAGCTTCATTTACGTAATCATCAATAACAATTATCACGTCTTCATTAAATTTACTTTCACAAACCCGAAAAGAATCGACAATTGACTCATAAAAATCACCATCAAAAAACGCAAACATAATATTTTCCGGCACGTCATCAGAAGTAAAATCGGAAAACCAGCCTTTGTGAATAATCGGCGACTTCAATCCTGCTTTCTTAAAATTCTGGACAAACGTCTTACGCGGCGCTAATAACTCGCCAGCCTTAAATTGATCGCCCGCGGCGCTATTATCCTTCTGGGTTTTTTCTGGCAATCCCGCAAACGAATCATAAACGTGAAACTCGCCCGTAAAATCATAAGCGTCCAATAATCGGCGAATAAACAAACTAGTCGTGCCAACATAACAACCAAACTCCACAATATTTCCAGTGGCGCCACGACGTAAAGTTTTTTCCAACTCTCTTAAAAGCGCACCAAGTTCTTTTATGTCGACTTGGTCGGAAATGATCGGGTATTTAGTGAGGAGTTGGTCTGCGATATTCATGACTTAATTATAAATAGTTCGCCAAATATCGACAAATTATCAACGACGCGGCCCTATATATTTACAGTTTTATGAAGTAAACTATCAATTAGCACCTATGAATGACCACGATATTATCAAAACATTTTTACCGAAACAACTGGACATAAGACGGTTAAATTCGCTTCAATCCACATTGCGAAAATCAAACATAATTGTATACGGCGAAATCCACGGCATTAAAGAAAATGCCGATATTATCTACACTCTAGTTATAAAACTTGGCGTAAAACGATTAGCTATTGAGGCAAGCCCCACTGTACTCAACTTCATCAATTCAGTAAAGACCGGCTCTTGCGATTTTTCCTTAGTTGATGAAGACCTTTTTGACTTAAGCGTTCTATCTCTTGAGATGATAAAAACGATAGCAATTCTTCTGCAGCAAAATCAACTTAAAGAGCTCGTTTTTATTGATACATTTTTTGACAATTTAGATGAGGATGCCATCATACCACCAAGCCCGCAAGAACGAGAAGAGCAGCTAGCTAAAAATATCCTCGGAATTGACGGCTCTCTACCGACATTATGTATTATGGGACAATGGCATACGCAGCCCAAAGTTGTTACAAATGGCGAAACACGGCATGAATCAGCGTTATATCGCTTGAGAAAAACAAAACCAAATGTACCGTTTATTCATAATGTCTACAGACAAGGACAATTATTTAACGACGGAAAAATAATTGAACTTCCGAAAAACCCATCAATTCCGCCTTATTATGAAATTGTCCAGAAAACTGATATTGATTTTGAACTGCACATACCAAAGGCTACAAAAATATCATTATGCAAAAAGTAACAGACAGTTACTCAGCAAACTGACTATTGTAAAGCTCAGCGTAAAATCCATTTTGCTTCAACAGAGTTTCGTGATTACCCTGCTCAATGATATTCCCGTCCTTAACCACCAAAATCAAATCAGCGTCGCGAATGGTACTCAGACGATGTGCAATAACAAAACTAGTTTTCCCCTGCATCAACTTATCCATGGCTTTTTGAATAAGGACTTCGGTGCGCGTATCAACCGAGCTCGTCGCTTCGTCTAAAATCAACATCGGCGCCTTCTCTAACATTGCCCTGGCAATTGTCAGCAGCTGCTTTTCTCCCTGGGAAATGTTAGCAGCCTCCTCGCCAAGAACCATATCATATCCGCCCGGCAATGACCTCACAAAATGATCAACATGCGCTTCTTTGGCGGTTTTTATCATTTCTTCCTCGGTAGCTTTTGGATTGCCATACATCAAATTCTGACGAATCGTGCCATTAAACAGCCACGTATCTTGTAACACCATACCAAACATTTGACGCACATCGCTACGTTTCATTTTACGAATATCCACGCCGTCAATTTTAATCGAACCACTATTAATCTCATAAAATCGCATTAGCAAGTTAACCAGCGTCGTTTTACCGGCGCCAGTTGGACCGACAATCGCCACGCGCTGACCTGGCTTAATGTGCGCCGACAAACTTTTGATTATAGTTTGGTCTGGCTTATAACCAAAGACGACATTATCAAATTCAACTTCGCCTTTTACGTTAGACAATTTTACCAAGTTATTCGATTCAACCGCTTCTTCTGGCTCGTCCAAAAACTCAAACACTCGCTCGGCGGCAGCAGCTGTCGATTGCAAAATATTAGCGATATTAGCAACTTGGACTAGCGGCTGATTGAACTGATCGACGTATTGAATAAACGCCTGAATATCGCCGATTTTTAGCCGACCATTAATTGCCAGCCAACCGCCCAGAATTGTCATAGCAACGTAGCCAATATTGCTGATAAAATTTATAATCGGGTGAATCAAGCCAGAAAAGAACTGAGCCTTCCAAGCACTCTCTTGAAGCCGATTATTGATCTTAGAGAACTTAGCAATCGATTTTTTCTGACCATTAAAGACGCGCATCACTTGATGACCGCCATACATTTCTTCAATGTGTCCATTAAGCTCGCCAAGCTGCGTTTGCTGGCGTAAGAATTGTTTTTGTGAGCTCTTTGCAATCAGCGTAATCACGCCACCCGCCAGCGGAAGCACCAGTAGCGCAACTAGCGACATTTGCCAGCTAATCGAAAACATCATCACCAAAATTCCCAGCACCGTAACCGTTGAAGTTATAATTTGCGACAAACTCTGATTTAGTGTTTGGCTAATCGTATCGACGTCATTAGTTATGCGACTAAGAACTTCGCCGTAAGTTTGCTTATCGAAATAACTCAGCGGCAAGCGATTTATTTTTTCTGACAATTGTTGTCGCATCCTGAAAGTTACGGTTTGCGTCACCTGGGTCATTATCCACGTTTGAATATAGCGAAAAATTGCACTCAACACATACATTCCGACTAGCAAAATAATTATTCGCCAAATAGCGTCAAAATGAAATTCTGGACGCCGACTAAGATCTAGCTTTTTAATCGACTCAAGCTGACTGGACGGAATCTGTTTTTCAATCTCCGACTTATTCGGCAATCGGTTCAAAACGTCCGCGCCAGTAGTTCCCGCTGACAAAGAAACACCTTTTGGCAATTTACTCGTGATCGCCTCGTAGGCTTTCATATTGGCATAATCATCAACAATTTGATTCGTCGCGCCGCCTAAAATCTTCGGGCTGGCAATCGCAAAAATCGTGCTCCCAATTGCAAAAACCAACACCATCAACATTTGCCATCGAAAATCCGACAAATATTTAATCAGCTTCTTAGCTGTTCCCTTGAAATCTTTAGCCTTTTCGCCAGTGCCCATTCCGCCCATCGGGCCGCCCATTCGTACTTGCTGACGTTTTTTCGTGGTTTGCCTAGACATTACAACACTCCTTTCGCAGCAATAGACATTTTCTGTAAATCATCTTCCGAGAGTTGCGAAGCGGCAATTTCTTGATAAACTTCGCAATCTTTCATCAATTCCTGATGTGTTCCCTGACCAACAATTTTTCCCTCATTAAGCACGATAATTTTATCTGCATTCATAATCGTATTAATTCGCTGACCAACAATTAGCACAGTTTTATTCTCAGTTTCCTTTGCAAGCACAGCCCGCAACTTCGCGTCGGTCTTGAAGTCAAGCGCCGAAAACGAATCGTCAAAAATGTAAACATTCGGCTCAACCGCAATAGCCCTCGCGATCGACAAACGCTGACGCTGACCGCCAGAAACATTGCTACCGCCCTGAGCGATTTCACTTTTATAACCATTTTTTAACTCGCTAATAAATTCTTCCGCTTGGGCAATTTTGGCCGCTTTTTCAACCAACTTATCACTAGCCTCAGCATTGCCGTATTTGATATTACTAGCAACCGTTCCACTAAACAGCACACCTTTTTGTGGCACGTAACCAATTTGACCAGACAAATCTTCCAATTTCAGATTTCTAATATCAACGCCATCAAGCAAAATCTGCCCCGCCGAAACATCATAGAAACGAGGAATCAAATTAATCAACGTTGACTTTCCCGAACCAGTACTGCCAATAAACGCCGTTGTCTGACCAGGTTCAGCTACAAAATTAATATCCGAAAGCACCGGCAAATCCGCGTCAGGATAAGTAAACGTAACGTCCTTAAACTCAATTTTTCCCTTGGCATCTTTTGGCAATTTTTTCGGCGACTTCGGGTCAATAATTGATGGCAAAGTATCCAAAACTTCTCCGACTCGACGCACTGATACGGCGGCTCGCGGCACCATAATAAACACCATTGACAGCAACAAGAACGAGATTATCACCTGCATCGCGTATTCCAAAAACGCCATCATATTACCAATTTGCAAATTGCCACTACTTATCAAATGCGCACCAAACCACACAATTGACACACTCGAAAAGTTCATCACTAAAGTCATAATCGGATCAAGCAACATCATCAAACGGTTCACAAATAAATTCATCTTGTTCAATTCCAGGTTAGCTTCTTGGAATTTTTTCTGCTCAATCTTCTCGTTATGGAACGCACGAATAACTTTCAGTCCAACCAAATTTTCCCGCGCCACCAAATTAAGTTTATCCACCAGAGTCTGCAATTTCTTAAACCTAGGTACGGCAATCGTAAATAACGTAGCGATCACCACAAACAAAATAAACACCGCCAAAGCGATAATCCAGCTTAGGTCTGGTGCGTTATTTATGGCTTTTTGCAGACCACCAATTGCCATAATCGGCGCCATTAACGCCAGCCTCAGCAACATTATTGACGTTGTTTGAATCTGCTGAATATCATTCGTTGAGCGCGTAATCAGCGACGCTGTAGAAAACTTATTAAAGTCCGCCAAAGAAAAACTTTCTATTCGTTCAAACAATTTCAATCGCAATTTTTGCGCCATTCCCGTAGCAATTCGCGCCGCCAAAAAACCCACAACGATTGAGCAAAACCCACCAGCCGCCGTCACCAAAATCATCATCAAGCCATTATTCCAAATTGCCGACATATCTTGTTTAATAATGCCATTATTGACAATTTCCGACATTTTATCCGGCAGCCACAAATTCGCCATCACAACGCCATACGTGAATCCAATCAAGATAATAAACAGCAACCAATAGCCTCTAAAAATTCGTAAAATATGTTTCATTTTATTCCCTTACGCTCTAAGTCCACCTTATATTATATCATTTTAGAACTAGTCGATTCCATTCTAATAATTACAATTGGACAAAAATATCTGTTAGTTTTATACTGTTTTTAGCGTCGGGGTGTGGCGCAGCTCGGTAGCGCGCACCGTTCGGGACGGTGAGGTCGCTGGTTCAAATCCAGTCACCCCGACCATGGAATTATTTGAAGCGCATGTTCACTGGCGAGAACCTCTGGCTATTAGCAATCAAAGGAGGTTTTATGCGACGAAGAGTAAACGTACGCGGAATTATTATCAACAACAAGGGCGAAATTTTCTGCCAAAAATTAACCGCAAACACCGGCAAAGGTCGTGATTTTTGGTGTACGCCGGGCGGCGGTTTGGAAATGGGCGAAAGCTTACTGGACGGCTTGCGTCGAGAAATGATTGAAGAAACAGGTGTTGAGCCAGAAATCGGTAAGTTATTATTTATACAACAATTCGCCGAATCAGGCGAGCAATCCGCACATGGTCCGAACGAGCAATTAGAATTTTTCTTCCTCATCACCAACTGGCAAGATTACCAGCAGATTGACCTGGAACAAACATCGCACGGCGTCGAGGAAGTAGCCAAGTGCGGCTTTGTTGATCCGAAAACGACGCGAATTTTACCGAGTTATCTGACAGAGGTTGACCTGGATCAGCTAGTTAACAAATTGACAGAAGTTCCAGTTCTAAGCGAATTATAGCGGGGCTGCTTAGACTATTTGGCGAAGAATTTTTTGGCACGTTCAGTTTTCGGGTGATCCATTACCTGGGCTGGCGTGCCATTTTCGATTATTTCTCCCTTATCCAGAAAAATCATCCGCGTGCCGACTTCGCGGGCAAATTTCATTTCGTGCGTAACAATTACCATCGTCATTCCCTTTTTGGCAACTTTCCTAATCACGTCCAAAACTTCGCCAATCATCTCTGGGTCTAACGCTGAAGTTGGCTCATCAAAAAGCATAATTTTTGGCTCCATCGCTAACGCCCGCGCAATCGCTACTCGCTGTTTTTGACCACCAGACAAACTATTCGGCGAAGCGTCCGCTTTGTCCAATAGCCCAACATCGTCCAATAAACTTCGCGCCAATTTTGTCGCTTTTTGATCTGAAAATTTACGCAGTTTTTTCGGAGCTAATTTAATATTTTCAATCACGCTCAAATTCGGGAACAGATTAAATTGCTGAAAAACCATGCCAATATTCTGACGCAACGCATTCAAGTTTACGTGTGGATCAGTAATTTTAACTCCATCAACAACAATCTCGCCCGAAGTCGGCTCCTCCAGCAAGTTCAGACAACGCAAGAATGTCGACTTGCCTGAACCAGACGAGCCGACCACAACAACAATCTCGCCTTCTTCAATTTCCACGTCAATATCGCGAAGAACTCGATTCGTGCCGAACGTTTTTTTCAAGTTTTTAACGCTGATCATCGTCATGCTTCAATTTCCTTTCTACTCGCGCCGTTACTCGCGTAAAAATCGCCGTCAAAATTAAGTACATCGCTGCAGCGGCAAATAGCGATTGAAAAGCTGTCGCCGTTTGAAAACGAATATTGTCCGCGCCCCGCATAATATCATTCAGACCAATCCAACCAACAACCGAAGTTTCCTTTAATAGCGCGATAAATTCACTAATCAACGCCGGCAACGAATTTCTCATTGCTTGCGGCAAAATGACTAATCGCATTGCCTGCCAATTACTCAGACCCAAAGACCTAGCCGCTTCCATTTGCCCCTTATCAATACTCTCAATTCCGCCACGAATAATCTCGGCGATATACGCACCGCTATTTATCCCGAACGCCACCGCCGCCACAAAAATCTTCGGCATAAATTGATACGACCCAAAAACGACGTAATACATAATCAATAGCTGGACCAAAAGTGGTGTGCCACGAATAATATCGACATAAATTTTTCCCAGACTAGCCAGCGGATTAAAGTTCGCGAGTCTGCTCGTTTTCATCCTGCCAAATGGTCGTAAACTCGACGTGCGCATCAGAGCGACAAGCACACCAATTGCCGACCCTAAAATAAGCGACAACATAGTCAAAACCAGCGTCACCTCTAATCCATGCCATAAAAATAGCCATCGACCGCCGCCAAAAATCACTTCCCAAAAATTCACGATTTAGCCTCCTCACCAAAATATTTGCGGATCAGCTTTTCATAGCGGCCGTCTTTTTTCATCTTAGCAATTTCTTTATTAACCTTCTCCAGGAGGTCTTTGTTATCCTTTTTAATAGCAATCGCATAACTTTCATCGCTGAGCGCGCCCGGTAAGATTTCTAAGTCAGAAAATCCAGCCGAATACTGCTTTGCAGGAGCGTCGTCCAGAATGACCGCTTCAATTTTTCCCGAACTTAATTCCTGCAAAACACTCGGCGCGGTTTGAAATTGTGTGACTGATGCGCCAGCAATTTTAGACGCCAAAGTATCGCCAGTCGTACCTAATTGCACACCAATTTTTCGCCCTGGCAATTGATATTTATTACGAATCGGACTGCCCTTTTTAACAATTATTCTCTGTGACGCCGAATAATACGGATCTGAAAACAACGCATTTTTTTCTCGCTCAGGCGTCACTGTCATTCCAGCCGCCACCATGTCAATTTGCCCACTATCCAGCGCCGGGAGCAGCCCATCAAACGACATATCTTCGACCTTCAAATCTTTGCCCAAGCTTTTAGCAATTTCCCTCGCCAGATCAACATCAAAGCCAACCACTTGATTGTTATCAATATATTCAAACGGCTTAAATCCAGCATTCGTACCCATCACTAAAACATCAGTTTTTGAGCCAATTACGCCATCTCGATGTAAAATATCGCCCAACATCAAACAAATCATCCCAGCAAATAAAACCAGCCCAATCCACCAACTAATTCCGAATGTGCGCGTCTTATTCTTGCTCATGCTTTTATTATACCCCTTCATCCTCAAAAAACGTAAGTGATATAATAGAATGGTGAGAAAAATTAAATTTACCAAACGTTTCTGGATTAAATCAATATCAATTGTTCTGCTTTTTTTGGCGGCATTTTGCTTAATTGCGGCGCGCTATAAATATATCGTCTTTAAAAATTCGCAAATCGACGAGATAATTTTTTATTTCGTCAACGGCTTAGCTGGCGGAAAATCTGACAATTTATGGACAGCTGTGCTTCAGAATATTCCATTCGTATTCTTACTATTCGGCACTTTATTAATCCCAATGTTCGACAAATCGATCTCTTTTATCAATCGCATAATCGCCTTCTGCTTGAAAAAAATCAAATCATCACGAAAGCTCACCTTGCCGTTTTTGAGATTACGAAATCAAGCAATTTACTCGCTAAGTATGTTTTTAATTGCGATCGTCCTTCTAATTCAAAGTTTCGGCATCCCTAATTATATTTATGCCCTGACTCAATCGACCAAATTATACGAAGAAAATTACGTCAATCCAAAAACCGCCAAATTGACCTTCCCAGAAAAAAAGCGCAACTTAATATACATCTATTTAGAGTCAATGGAAAACACTTTAGCATCAAAGGCTAATGGCGGCAGTTCCGAAACCTCCATTATTCCAGAACTGGAAGAATTGGCGTTAAAAAATACCTCATTCTCAAACAAAGCATCTGGTGTCGGCGGCGCTTTGCCTGCAACAAACACCGGCTGGACCGTGGCAGGAATGGCTGCACAATCCGCTGGTGTTCCGCTGAAGGAAAACTTGGTTGGCGGACGCGATCATAACGCCCTGGGCGAGTTTAAAAAATTCTTGCCGGGCGCTTATAGTCTTGGTGAGATTTTAGAAAAACAAGGTTATAATCAAACATTTATTATGGGCTCTGAAGCAAGTTTTGGCGGACGCGATAAATTATTAACTCAGCATGGCAATTTCAATATCGAAGATTACAATTACGCCAAAAAACACGGAAAAATATCCGAAGATTACAAAGTTTGGTGGGGCTATGAAGATAAAAAATTATTCCAATTTGCCCGCGAAGAAGCCTTGCGCTTAGCGGCGTTAGACAAGCCATTTAACTTGCAATTATTGACCGCCGACACGCATTTTACCGATGGCTATTTGGATGAAACCTGCGCTAAAACCTTCAGCAATCAATACGATAATGTTCACGCTTGTTCCTCAAAACAGGTCGCCGCATTCGTCAATTGGGTTAAATCTCAGCCATTTTATGAAAACACCACAATTATCATTTCTGGCGACCATTTAGGAATGCAAACTTCATACTACGACGAAAAAATTGGCGGAACTAATTATCAACGAACCATTTACAACACGTTTATAAATCCAGCCATTTCAACTAGCCACTCAAAGAACCGTCAATTCACGACATTCGATATGTATCCGTCAACTTTGGCGGCGCTGGGAGTTAAAATTGACGGCGACCGATTAGGTCTGGGCACAAACTTATTTTCTGGAAAGAAAACCTTGGTCGAACAATACGGCGGAATTGAAAACTTAAATTCAGAACTTTCCAAACGTTCCGCTTATTACGAAAATAAGATTTTCACCAAATCTGGCAATTAGCCATTGTAGCCATTTGGATTATTGCTCTGCCAATTCCAAGCGTCGCGGCAAGCATCTTCAATTGTCAATTCTGCTCGCCAACCTAGCTCTCTTTCCGCCAAGCCTGGGTCTGCATAGCACGTCGCAATGTCACCTGCTCGACGTGGCGTAACTTGATACGGAACATCACGACCAGACGCCTTCTCAAACGCCTTCACCAATTCCAAAACTGAAGTGCCACGACCGGTGCCGATATTATAGACTTTATATTCGTTCGGTCGGCCTAAATTCTCCAGAGCTGCCACGTGAGCCCTTGCCAAATCAACCACGTGAATATAATCACGCACGCCAGTTCCATCTGGAGTGTCATAATCGTCACCAAAAACGCTCAAATGCTTTCGCTTACCAACAGCAACTTGCGACACAAACGGCAGAAGATTGTTCGGGATTCCTGAGGGATCTTCCCCGATGCGGCCGCTCGGATGCGCACCAACTGGATTAAAATAGCGGAGAGATGTAAATTGCCAATTTTGATTTGTCGCAGAAATATTGCGGAGCATTTGCTCAATCATCAACTTTGTTTGGCCATATGGATTTGTGGCAGACAACGGCATATCTTCGGTAATTGGCAATCGAGCTGGATCACCATAAACTGTTGCCGAACTAGAAAACACCAATTTCTTCACGTCAAATTCTTGCATCACATCAAGCAAAACCAACGTACTTTCGAGGTTATTTTTATAGTAAAGAAGCGCCTTTTCAACCGATTCACCAACTGCCTTCAACCCAGCAAAGTGAATTATAGCGTCAATTTTCTCAGTCTTAAACAATTCTGATAGTCGCTGATGATCACACAAATCGAATTCGTGAAACGGTATTGATTGACCGGTAATTTCTTCAACTCGCCTCAGACTTTCAACGGATGAATTTGATAAGTTATCGACCACCACTACGTTATGATTTGATGATAATAGTTCGATGATAGTGTGACTGCCGATATATCCAGCGCCACCAGTGACAAGAATATTCATACATTTAACATATCATAAAATGACTATTTATTTTATTAGCACTCTTGCACTGAGAGTGCTAATTTGTTATGATAGCTATATCAAATTTCACCATTCTGTCTTTTACTGGGGCGCAACAAATTAGGACTAAAAATCAAAAGGAGGATTTTATGCCACCAAACATGAATCAAGAAGAAACAACTAAACCACTCGAAAAATTCGGTACGGATATAACAGCGTTAGCACGCGAAGGCAAACTCGATCCAGTGATCGGTCGAGATGAAGAAATTCGACGCACTATGCAGATTTTAAGTCGCCGCACTAAAAATAATCCCGTTCTCATCGGTGAGCCGGGAGTTGGTAAAACCGCAATTGTTGAAGCATTGGCGCAACGAATTGTCAAAGGCAACGTTCCCGCTTCGCTGAAGGATAAGCGACTAATTTCCCTAGAAATTTCCAGTCTTCTGGCGGGCGCTAGTTTCCGCGGACAATTTGAGGATCGATTGAAAGCCGTTCTGAAAGAGGTAGAAGAAGCGGCTGGCGAGATTATTCTTTTTGTCGATGAGATTCACACCATGGTTGGCGCTGGAAAAAGCGAAGGCAGCATGGACGCGGGCAATATGTTAAAGCCGGCGCTGGCTCGCGGAAAATTACACATGATTGGCGCGACGACGCTCGCTGAATATCGTCAATATGTCGAAAAAGATGCCGCCTTAGAGCGAAGATTCCAGCCAGTTTACGTTGGCGAACCAAGCTTTGACGACACTGTCGCCATTTTGCGCGGATTGAAGGAAAAATACGAAATTCACCATGGAGTAAAAATCGCTGATGACGCAATCGTGGCGGCCGCCAGATTATCCACCAGATATTTACCCGACCGATTCTTGCCAGACAAAGCAGTCGACTTGCTTGACGAAGCGACCAGCTCGCTCAAAATGCAATTAGAAAGCGTGCCAATTGCACTAGATCGATTGAACAATAGACGCTTGCAATTGGAAATTGAGGAAGCGGCGTTGAAAAAGGATAAATCCGATCACGCCAATATTCGTAAAGACGAAATTAAAGAACAAATTGCCGAAATTAAAGCCAAAGCTGAAGCGATTGATAAAAAATGGCAACACGAAAAAGACATTTTGCAAACCGTCAACACGGCTAATGAGAAAATGGATAATCTACGTTCGCAATTGGAGATTGCCGAACGTGACGCAGATCTAGCCACCGCCAGCCGCATTAAGTATGGCGATTTACCGGAGCTGGAGAAAAAATTAGCAAGCGCCCGCGAGGAGCTAGCGGCAATTCCAACTCACGACCGATTACTCCGCGAAGAAGTTACGCCTGACGATATCGCTGGCGTGGTAGCGCGCTGGACCGGAATTCCGGTGGAGCGATTGATGGAAAGCGAATCCAGCAAATTGACCAAATTGGAAGAATCGATCAGCCGCCAAGTTATCGGACAAGATCGCGCCGTGGCAGCTGTAGCAAGCGCCATTCGTAGGTCGCGTGCTGGACTCGGCGATATCAATCGACCGATTGGCTCATTCCTATTCCTCGGACCTACTGGCGTGGGAAAAACAGAAGTCGCGCGCAGTTTATGTCGTGAATTATTCGACGACGAGCACGCCATGATTCGAATTGACATGAGCGAATATATGGAACGCCACGCCGTAGCCAGATTGATCGGTTCGCCTCCAGGATATGTTGGCTACGATCAAGGCGGTCAATTGACGGAAGCCGTTAGACGACGCCCGTATAGCGTGGTTTTGTTTGACGAAATCGAAAAAGCACATCCCGACGTATTTAACGTGCTATTGCAAGTTCTGGACGATGGTCGATTGACAGACGGACAAGGACGAACGATTGACTTTAGCAACACCATTATCATCATGACCAGCAACGTCGGATCGCAAATGATTATGGACTACACGGGCGACGACATTAGCTCGCTCGACAATCAAATTTTAGAGACGCTTCGTGGTCATTTCCGCCCAGAATTCTTAAACCGAATTGACGACATCGTGATTTTTGATCGCATTCATCCTGAATCGATGCGTGCAATTGTTGACGTGCAATTAGAAAAAGTTGTTCGCCAAGTTAAAGATAGTCGCGACATAACACTGGATTTTGACAATAGCGTTCGTGACATGTTGGCGCGAGACGGCTACGACCCGAGTTTCGGCGCTCGGCCACTTAAGCGTTTGATTCAAAAACGCGTGCTTGATCCTTTGGCGCTCGAACTGATCGACGGGCGAATTCACGACGGAGATACGGTAAAAGTTGCTGCCGCGGATGATCGAATTGCCTTTACGAATATCGTATAATAGATATATGAACCAAATTCGCAGCGAGCACTTGGAAAATCATACCAACAAAACCTATCAAGAGCGGATGAACCAAACAGTGTCGTCCAAATTCGGAGCCATCGCAAAACATCTTGGTGAAAACGTTAAATTGCTTGATTTCGGTTCTGGTTTCTCGCCAGAATTCATCAAACAAGTGGCGCAAACAGGAACTCACTACGTAGCCTATGATGTTTCACAAATTGTTCAATCTCAACTTCAAGAAAATAACATTGATTTTATCACTAAAGAACAACTTGAAAACGCCGAAGATGAATTCGACATCATCTACATGTCGAGTGTATTTCACGAGTTGATGAGCTATCTATCCCGACCCGAGCGTACTAAAACGTTCACAATGCTAGATAGAGCACTCAAACCTGACGGCACCATTATCATCCGTGATTGGGGTCCCGGCGAGACGTCAAGCCTAGTCACGTCTATCGAAGTAGCGTCCGAAGATGTCAACGATGAAGTTTGCATATGGATCGAAGCGCTTGTTAAAAATTCAGTGATTAGTATGCCCGATATCGTTTGCGACGACAATGATAATCCTATCGCTCCGTACATCTACACTGCAAATAACCAAACTATTTACGAAATCATGTTTCACGCGGTTTGGGGGCTAGATTCACTTGAACGCGAATCAAAAGAATCGTACGTTATCGTGGACCACCTTATTCACAAATGGATTTGCGCGCCACACGGTTACAAAATAACACAGTCGCAGAATGAATTCGATGAAACCTATTTGCCACATTTACAAAAATACTTCAAAATTGATAGTATTCCATGGCCAACAAAGGTTATTTACGAACTAAAAAAGAAATCGCAATAACACACCGGCAAACTTTATAGCACAACTACCACAATGGATTACAACGATAAGCACTACAAACTAACCATCAAATCAGCGCTTTTAGGAATCGGCAGAATACTTGGTTTACCGAAATATTTCCTGATAACAATTGTCGCAACCACCGCCTTCGCCGTGATAATTTATTTCGCAATCAACGCCAATTTTTACGGACCGCTGATGACATCACGTCTGCCAATCCTCGATAAAATCACGATGCTCGGTTCGATGATTATAGACATCTTCAAACAAAGTTTCACTTCACTAAATGGCGCGCTGCTTATGGTAGTGTCAATTCTTCAAGGCATATCGATCGCCGCTGTAATTTTTACAGCAAAGAATAATCGCGACAATGAAAAAACTGTATCTCGACAAGTCGGACTAAGCGGAATCGCATCAATTGCCGCAACGATCGGACTTGGCTGCGTCCCCTGCGGAACGTCACTAATCTTACCAATTGCAACCCTATTTTTCTCAGGAGCTGCCGCCGCCACCGCCGCAAATATCGCCAGCACAATAGTCCTGTTGTTAGCTTTACTGCTCAGTTTATTCTCGCTATATAAATCAGGTCAAATTATTTTTATGTACACAGAATTATCTAAACAGGAGAAAATATGAATCGACAAAAATCATCAGGCATAGCGCTTATTTGGGTTCTTTCGGGAATTGTAATCGTGGGAATTGTAGCTTTGTTTATCTATGGAATTGTCAATCGCCCGCCGAATCGTCACATTGGCGACAATAAACCGTGGAATGAGAAAATGTCGCAAGGATCCGCCGACGCGAAAAACGTGTTCATTGATTATACTGACTATTTTTGTTCATTTTGCGCCGAGGTCGAAGCCGCAACCAGCACAGAATTCTTCAAAAATGACTATATTAAATCCGGAAAAGTTCGTTATGAGCATCGCGTAGTAACACTATTAAAAGAGATGACCAACAATACCGAAACCGGTGCTCACGCTGCGTTTTGCGCTGCTGATCAAGATAAATATTGGCAGTACACCCACGATATCGTTCCGCGCATTAAAAGCGATTACTTTGATAAAGGAATCGGCGTAAAAAACGTTGCTGTGCCGAAAAAAATCCCTGCTCTTCCACTGGAATATTTCCTAACTTCCGCCAAAAACGTCGGTATGAATGAATCGCAATTTTCCGATTGTATGACTAAAAAACCGCACCAAAAAGAGATTGATGACAACACACAAAAAGCTCTTTCTCTTGGCGTGAATGGCTTGCCATATATGGTTATTAACGATTATCAAACCAGCGGATTCGTCGGCGGAGAAAACGGATTAAGAAGCATTCTTAAGGCTGGCGGCGTTAAATAATTGTCACTATTTCAGTTGACTCATAAATCCACGCAGTTGAGATAAAGTCCGCTCTATTCTTTCATTAGTCCAATATTTATCTGGCGTGATATTATCGTCGCCAGTTGATTCCTCTTTGTAGCGGCCGATAATCTTGCCGTTCTTGACAATCGATACATCAGGCACAAATATTCGAGGATTGCCATTTTTATCTTTTTCCAAATACGGTTCTAATTTCTTGACCAATTTTTGATAAACTTCGTTGTTGCTAGCGCGAGCATCGCGAATATTCAAATAGTATATTTTATCAACACTTTCAGCCCGAGCTGCCCGATCAACGTGTTCGCTCAAATGCTGGCACCACGGACATTGCGGAAAGCCCAAGAAAACCACGCCGCTGCCGTTATCAAAGATATCAAGGATTTCTTTATCGCTGGCATAAACGAAGCGATTATTCGCCGCCACTCGCGGATATTCTGACTTGAATTTGGCGGCGTCGGACACGTTAGTAGACGGAGTCTTCGGCTGCTCGGCAGAATGCTGGCGGTTATACCACAGTCCAGCCACAGCGCCGCACAAGATGATTATGACGGAAATAATCGCAATAAGTTTTTTATTCATACCAAACCTCTTTTTCATAACGTCGTATCCTTCTTATAATTTTTCTTAGCTTCCAACCAGCGGCGATTTTGCTCGGCTCTGTCTTCAATCTCAAAAATCTCGACCGGATATTTTTCGGCTTGCTTGGCAATTTTTGCAGCAACCGCTTCGGGGATATTGATATCAAAGCGCGCAGCAAATTGAATAGCATAAATAATGATGTCGGCCAGTTCGCTCGCCATGTCGTCTTTGGTGCCGATATGTTTATCACCCCGCTGGAAATATTCTAATAATTCATTAGCCTCCAGCGACAACGATATCGCCAAACCGCGCGAATCATTCGTCTTATCCCACTTCCGCGCGCGAATATGACTCATCACTAGCTCTTGCGCTTCTTCAAATGTCATAATTCCCCCTTCTGGCATAGCTTCACTATAGCTAGTCTAATTATAATACAGCGTTAGCATCATGGAAAACGGTAAAAATCGCACAAAATAGAAAGGCGTTTTTCCAAAACATAAAAGCTGTTTTCGAAAACAGAAAGAATGTTTTAAGCGGCAGATATGGCTATTTGGTAAAAAAGCGAGCGAAGGCGGGCAAATTACCGATATATTTTAATAAAACCGCCAGACGATTAGAGTTTTGCTCACCATTTCCACCTGAAAAGCTTAATCACTAGACGGGCTTCTACTTGACTAATCGCAATCGCTCAATCAACCAATCCCGCAGCAAAATCGACAAGAACCAGCCAGCGCGTGGCCCGGAATCTTTGCCAATGAGCACGCGGTAGATGGTGGTGAAGAGCTCCCTCGGCGGCAGCAAACCGCTCTCTTTGTAGGCGTAAATTGCTTGATGAAACCAGTTACCATCAGCCCCAGCTGGCGCCTCGGCGATATTGTCAGCTAATCGCCTCAAGTATTCTTTTTGCTCTGACGAGAACTCATCGGGATTTACCTCGTCCGTCAGACGAAACTTCAATGACTCGGGCGCCCACTTTTCCAGCCAACGACTGACATAGCCTAGTTCTGTGATAATCACTGCTTCTTCCTCGTCGACGATGCGGGCATATTCCGAACTGCGCCGCAAAATCTCTACTGTTTTTACCATGTCGCACAGCGCCGCTTGGTATGAAATAACCAGATGCGAGAATGGAATTGAGCTGACCGCTGGCTGATCTAGCCCGTCAGTACACAAGAATAATAGCTGTTTATCAAGCTCATTTTGCGGATGTTGCTTCATCGCCGCGAAGTCGTCAACCAGCCGCACCAGGCTATCGGTCTCGTCAAAATACAACCGCTTGGCTGGCGAATATCGAAGGATAAAGTAGCGCACTACCTCAGGCGGCAGCATATCAACAACGTCGTGTGCGTTCACGCCAGTACCCTTGCTGGCGCTCATCTTTTTCGTATCACCGGTGCGATTAATAAATTCATATGGCACTGGTACTGGCGCATCAATGTCATAAACCTCGCGAGCGATCCGCTTGCCGGTATCATACGAGCCACCCTTCGTCGCGTGGTCACGGCCAAACGGCTCGATATCAATGCCGAGCAGCCACCACCGCCCTGGCCAGTCCAGCCGCCAATCCAACTTTACCTGCTCGTCGTCATACCGAACCGTGTGCTCCGAGTCATCATGACTACGATAGATAATTGTTTTTGTATCACTATCCATCCTGACAAACTGACGATTTTTAAGACGACCATGTTCCATAATCTGAATCGGCGACCACTGATCATCCAGCTGCCGACCCGATACTTCCTGGATGGCCGACTTAGCTTTGTCAATGCGGCTCAGCGAGCGCTCGATGGCCGGCACAAAAAACCCGCTCCGATATTTATCGCTAGCATAGATCACGTCCATGGTGACGCCAATTTTATCAGCACTATCAAGAAATGGCTTCAGGCAAAACCCCCCCCACGAATCGTACCGATCATCTGGTGACGGCACCATGCAAAGCGGCATACCCAAGTACTGTTCATAGTTCGCTGGCAAATTAACCGGCACCTTACGAAAGGCGTCGAGGTTATCTGAAACATGAACGTGGCGCGCCCGAATGCCTGCTTGCTTCAGCGCCCGCACCACGGCGTCAGCAATGACGATCTCGCGCAAATGCCCCACATGATACACCCCCGACGGTGACGCACCCGAGGAAACCAAAATCTCTTTATTAGTATCCTGAAAAGTATTTACTATATCATTAAGCCACTTCATGTGCTATATTATACACTAGTTTGTTACATTAATTAATAAACTGTAGAGGGGTTAACATGTTAGACGAACAGTTTCGAAAATTATTAGAAAATAATATCACATGCTATGCTTATGAATATGAGTTTTACTGCAATCTGGAAAATGTGATAGCAAAACCAAGGAACTTTACAAAAATAGCAGGAAGAATAACCAGAATTGTTGCTAATAAAGAGTTAACTTTGAGCGATCATTCCGGTGATATTGATGTATGTATTGACAATTTAGATCTGAATGTTGTCAGGTTACTAAACGAAGGTGACATTGTTGGTCTCGCCATTACGTATGATAGCTCTAATGATAAGTTCATAGCTAATGATTTAACTCTACTCACCAAAACCCGCATCGGTATTGATTATAAGAATACAAACAAGGATTACAATCTTAAATACAGACATCTTTCTCATATTAATGACAAAAAGATAGCGAAAAATATACGGCTTCGCAGCAAGACTCTCAGCTCTCTTCGTAAATTATTAGCAGATGAAGGCTTCATGGAGATTGACACCCCTCTCCTTCATCCATTTCAAGGAGATTCTACATCTCGCCCAATCTTTGCAGAGACAGCAACATACGATGGATTACGTTTTGCTCTAGCATCTTCACCGGAACTATACCTAAAGAAACTTTTAGTTAGTGGTTTTAATAAAGTTTTCACTATAAATAAGGTATTTAGAGACGAAGAGATCGATAGAACCCATTTAATGGAGTTTACTTCAGTAGAATACTATATGGCTTACGTTGACTACAAATATATGATGGATTTTACAGAAAAGCTTCTGAAAAAACTTGCAAAAGAAATTACAGGAAAGTCAAAAATAACCTTTATGGACAATGTCTTAGACTTTTCCAAGCCATGGAAACGAATATCTATTCACGATACACTATTAGAAAGGTTCGGCAAGGATTTATATGTATTAGATTACAACGAGCTAATTGATGTTGCAAAAACGATAGGCATAGAGTACTCTGAGCAAGTTTCGCCAGGCAATATAATTATTGACATATTTGAAAAACTTTACCTGTCGTCCTTAATACAACCTACTTTCATTTACGACTTTCCAAAAGATGCTAGCGTCATGTGCTACGACATAACGATGGCTAAAGATCACAGGAATAACAACTTGATGCTTGAAAGGTTTGAATTATATCTTGGTGGCATGGAGCTTGCAAACTGCTATTCAGAACTCAACGACCCAGAGGCGCAGAAACAAGCTTTTGATAGATTCTTAACTAGGCGAAATAAAGAGCTAACCATGGACGAAACCTTCTATCATGCGCTACGCGTTGGTATGCCTCCAGCGGGTGGCGTTGGATTTGGTATTGATAGGCTTCTCATGATTCTAACAAATTCCAGCGATATCATAGACGTAGTCCCATTTTCTACCTATCATGAGAGTCAAAAAAGCAATTAAAGTATTTGAAAAGATTCGCGACTTACCCTACGGAACAAGTGGCGGTGATGAAGTGTGGTCATGTTACCAAAAATGCGTACTCTTGAAACAAGAACTGCAGCACATCGGCATTACCAGTCAATTGCTAATTGGTGTTTTTGACTGGCAAGACCTGCAGATCCCCGAACACATCCTCAAAACTCGCCGCCAACAATATGAGAGACATGTGATACTACGCGTGTTTATTGATGAATTTGCGTACGATGTCGACCCATCAATAGATATTGGGCTTACACCAATGTTACCTATGGCTTGCTGGGATGGCAAGTCAAGCACAACAACCATGGCACCACTGCGACGTCTGCGCGTCTACCGGCCACATTCCTTGCATGAGCGTATTTTATCACAACTACGACGTAAGATATTTCGAAGTAACCCCGAGAGTTTTTATACTGCAATCGACATATGGTTAGCAACCATACGAGTAAGTTGATATTTTTTATTTTAGTTGCTATATAACAATCTGATTGAGACAGTTTATTATTCCCACCTAAATAATTTAATAGCCACGAGGTAAATTACGAAAGTCCAGGCTGCAATGATACCAAATTGTGGTAAAACTTCTACGAAGGTCGCATGCTCGGTCATGATTAATCGAAAGCCGTCCGTAACTGGCGTTATAGGGATAAATTGAGCGACACTTCGCAACCATTCTGGAAATAGATAAAGCGGGATAAATGTGCCAGACAGAAACATCATTGGAAAAGAAATCAAATTACTTAATGCGGAAGACTGATCTTCATTTTTCGACCAGCCAGCAATCAATAGCCCTATTCCCACCATCATGAATGCCGATAATACAGATATAACCACAAACAGCGCCCAATCGCCTCGCATATTAAAGTGAAATATCAAAGCGCCAGCGACAACCATCATAATCAAGCTAAGCAAGGAAATAATCGTATAGTGAATTGCCGTAGAGATAATTAGCTGACCAGAAGTAAACGGCGCCGCACGTAAGCGTCGGTACGAGCCACGCTTCTTTTCAGCCGGCATTTGATTAGCTAGGCCAAAAATACCCATACTTATCAAGCTGAAAGTTAACAATCCTGTAAATATGTAATCAAACGATTTCAGCTGTTCATCACCAACCGCTTTACCAACAGCGTTAAGCGGAGCTTCGGGCTGACCCATCTGACTATTGATGTTATTGGTAATTTGGTTCATCACCGCCACTAACGTGTTACCCGCTTGTTCAGACCCTTTGGCGTAAAGAACGTTCATTGTGCCTGTTGGAGTAGGATGATTGCCATTATTTTTTATCGCGCCAAAATCAC
>ERZ772935.61-NODE-61-length-41390-cov-16.250272_pt1 | contig 41390 bp, 37 predicted proteins | sample MGYA00511683_ERZ772935 | MGnify/ENA primary metagenome ERZ772935 (study PRJEB29015, sample SAMEA2738086) | human oral metagenome | biome: human oral; feature: human-associated habitat; material: saliva | place: China | collected 2228 ...
CCACCACCGATTCGCCCAGCCCTAAATCCCGGGCCACAGACGCGATCGTAGACCCTGTATCCAACACCAGACTCGCAACATCACGACGATACTCCGGCGTAAAACGACGACGAGTTCCCATAACAGGCACCTCACTTTCCGCAGGCACAAACACCCGCTTAACGAAGTGTCAACAACACAAGCCTAACCCCACTCGACGAGTACCTCGCGACCATCCCGAACGACGACAATCGCGCGCGGATGGTGGACGTTCTGTTGCGGGTCGGGCTCACCCATCCTGAACTGGAGCTGCACATCACGTGGAACCAGCCGCTATTCCCCTACCACGGGACATACATCATCGGGTTCTCAGCCGCATCCAAGCACATGGCGGTGGCCCCCGAGCGCGCCACCATGATCCGCTTCGAGCCGGTCATGCGTGAGCAAGGCACGGACTTCGGCACAATGCTCGCGCGCCAACCCTGGAACAAGCCCTTCGACTACGAACTCCTTGACGCGTTCATTCAGGACCAGCTCACAGAGAAGCAGGACATCTCGTCGTTCTGGCGCCCACAGTCATGCACACCCCACTACGAACTGACACATAATACTCTAACAACTTGTACAATTAGTACATGTCGACCGCTACGCTTTCCGATTTTCGTCAGAACCAGGCCCACTACATCGCCGCCGCCCAAGTCGAACCCGTCGAGCTGCGCTCGCGCGGCGCTCAGACTCGTGCGGTCTTGGTCTCCCCTGCCTTCTACGAGGAGGCAATCGAGGCGCTTGAGGAACGCCGCGACCGACAGACACGTGACGAGCTCGACCGTTGGCTGCAAGAAGACCTCGCTCAGGCTGTTCGTGATTACGAGGAGAACCCGGACGACGTCTACACGCTCGACGAGATTCGCGCTGAGCTGGGACTGAAATGAACGGGCAACGCTCTCGCCTGATCTTTTCGAGCCAGGTTCGGCAACAGTTCAGAGAACTTCGACGCTCCATCGCGTCCGTGAGCGGCTCCGAAGTCACAGCACGCAACTACATGAGCGCCCTGACGGATTACATCGAGCAGCTTCCCGACTTTCCGCTACGGGGCCAAGCGTTCTCCTTGCATCACCCGGGAATGCGCATCATCGGATTCCGCAAGACCCTCCTCATCGCTTTTCTCGTAACCGACGACAGCGTCGTCATCCTCTCGGTTCTCTCCACGCGTCAGTCCAGGCTGACACTCGAAGAAGCACTCACGCAAGCCCTCGAATCGTTCCAGCGCCGACGCTAACACACACAAATTCAAAAGCCCCACAATGAAGGGCCACCCCTAAGACAGCCCCTCTCCCCCACCCTACGGGCGCGTAGGATAGAGGGAGCAACAGCTGCGCCGCTGGCCTCGTCCCGCGGCGCTCACCGCCCAGCGACCAGGGAGCACGCATGACCGACAAGGAAACCCCGGCCTCGTCCGCCGACGACGAGACGACGCAGGCGCAGACGACCACCGAAGTCACAACCGACGCGACCGCCGACTCCCAAGAAGCCACCCCCGCGACCGAAGCCCTCGAGTGGCACGCCCCGGTCCTCGTGCGCATCGATGAGCACACGACGATTCCCCACCTGCTCAAAGAACGCGTGCAGCGCGGAGCGACCCGCCCGCTCATCCTGCGCAAGATCGGCATCGGCGACACATGGCGCTCCATCACGGCGCGCGAGTTCTACGACGAGGTGCACGCGCTCGCCGCCGGCCTCATCGCGCGGGGCCTCGAGCCCGGCGACCGCGTCGCCATCATGAGCCGCACCCGCTACGAGTGGACGCTCCTCGACTTCGCGTGCTGGGCGGCAGGCCTCGTCCCCGTCCCCATCTACGAAACCAGCTCCATCGACCAGGTCGCCCACGTCCTCGTCGACGCGGACGTCCACCTCATCATCACCGAAACCGTGTCCATGGCAGAGATTGTGCGCGCGGCAGCAGCACGAGAAAACCGGGACAACACCCACGTGCTCTCCCTGGACTCCGAGGCCATCGAAACCCTCGTCGCGGAGGGCTCGGCCACCCCGCGCGAGCGCGTCCTCGCCCGCTCTGAGGCCCTCACGAAGGACGACATCGCCACCATCGTCTACACGTCGGGCACGACGGGCACACCCAAGGGCACGGTCCTGAGCCACGAGAACTTCACGAACCTGTGCCTCAACGCCCACGCGTGGATGCCGGAAATCGCGGCTGGCAAGAACTCGCGCCTGCTCCTCTTCCTGCCCCTCGCCCACGTGTTCGCGCGCTTCCTGCAGGTCTTCCAGATCAGCGGCAACGGCGTGCTCGGCCACGCGCCCAACATCAAGAACCTCCTACCCGACCTGGCGTCCTTCAAGCCGAGCTACCTCCTGGTGGTCCCGCGCGTGCTGGAGAAGATCTACAACTCGGCGGACACGAAGGCGTCCGGCCCAAAGCGCAAGATCTTCCGCTGGGCGGCCAAGGTCGCGATCGCCTACTCCCAAGCCCTCGACACCGAAGAAGGCCCGTCGGCGTCGCTGAAAGCCCAGCACGCGCTGGCCGACAAGCTCGTCTACCAGCAGATCATCCGCCTGGTGGGCGGCAACGCGGACTACATCGTCTCCGGCGGCGCGCCCCTGGCGACCTGGCTCGCGCACTTCTACCGCGGCGTCGGCATCCCCGTCCTGGAGGGCTACGGCCTGACCGAGACGGTCGGCCCGGTCTCCGTCAACACGCCCCGCCTGTCCAAGATCGGCACCGTGGGCCCGGCCCTGCCGCCCATGTCCTTCAAGATCAGCGACGAGGGCGAGATCCTGCTGAAGGGCTCGAGCGTCTTCCAGCGCTACCACAACGACCCCGAGGCCACGGCCGCCTGCTTCACCGAAGACGGCTGGTTCCGCACGGGCGACCTGGGGTCCCTGGACCGCGACGGCTACGTGTCCATCACGGGCCGCGCGAAAGAGATTATCGTGACGGCGGGCGGCAAGAACGTCGCCCCGGCCGCCCTCGAAAACCCGATGCGCTCCCACCCACTCATCTCCCAGGTCCTGGTCGTGGGCGACCAGCGGCCCTTCATCGCCGCGCTCATCACGCTAGACGCGGAGATGCTGCCCGATTGGCTCGCCGCGCACTCGCTGCCCCCGATGAGCGTGGCCGAGGCGGCCACGAACGTCGAGGTCCTGGCCTCCCTCGACAAGGCCGTGGCCTCCGCGAACGAACACGTCTCGCGCGCCGAGTCGATCCGCAAGATCAAGGTCCTCACAACCGACTTCACCGAGGCGAACGGCCTGCTCACCCCCTCACTGAAGGTCAAGCGCCTGGAGGCCACGCGCCGCCTCGCACCCGTCATCGACGAGATCTACGGCGGCCCGGTGCAAGCCTGAGCGGCACCCGGCTCGCCCCGATCCGTCGCGCATAGACGAGGCCGTGGCTGGCTCACGCTCCCCCGTGAAGGGTAGGGGAACTGCGAGTCGGCCACGGCCTCGTGCGTGCCCGGCAACTTACTGCGAGGCGAGGGCCGCTGTGGGCGGCGTGCGGGCCGCACGGATCGCGGGGTAGAGCCCGGCGACGGCGCCGATGAGGAGAGTGGCGCCGAGGCCTGCGGCGATCACCCACCAGTGCAGGGTGGGCGGCCAGCCGTACGCGTAACACATGCCCCAGGTGACGCCGGCACCGATGAGGCATCCGGCGACGCCCCCGAGGAAGGACAGGATGAGGGCCTCGGCCAGGAACTGGACGCTAATGTGTCCTCGCTTCGCGCCCAGCGACCGGCGCAGGCCGATCTCCTTGCGGCGTTCCAGGACGGAGATGATCATCGTGTTGGCCACGCCGATACCGCCCACCAGCAGGGCAATCGAGCCGACGCCCGCGAGCAGGGTGGTCAGCGTCTGGTCGGCTGCGTTCTGGGCGGCCAGCGCGTCGGAAGGACGCGAGACCTTCAGACCCGTGGCCCCCTGCGGGGCGAGCGTGGGGCCGAGAAGGGCGCGCACGTTTTCGACCTGATCCTCGGAGGAACGCTCGTAGATCGTCGTGGGCGTCTTACCAGCGTCAAAGTAGGTCGAGGCAGCGGAGACACCGATCAGCGCGGAGTTGTCGAGCTCCTCGGCCAGCGGCGCGGGTTCCATGATGCCGAGCACCGTGAAGGATCGCCCTCCCAGCCAGACCTGTGTGCCCGGCTCGACGACGCCGAGCAGCTGCGCGGCCTTAGAGCCAAGCACCACGCCCGGGTACTTCGCGGTGGCATCATTAAGCCACGCACCGGACTGCATCTTTCCCGAGACGACCTTCAGGAGGTTCGTGTCCGCTGCCATCGTGATGATGCCGCCGGTCGCGTTCGGGTCGGACAGACGCGAGCGGTACACGGACACGCCCGACAGCGTGGAGGTGGAGGCCGCGTCGGTGACTCCGGGGATCATGCGGACGCGTCCCACGGAGTCCTCGGGCAAGATCAGGTCCGCACCGCTCAGGTCGGCGCCGCTTCGCGCGGTGAGCATGTTCGTGCCCAGCGCCCGCAGCTGCTCTTGGAGGCGGGCCTGCGAGGAGGCGGAGACTCCGACGACACCGACCATGGCGGCGATACCGATCGCGATGCCGAGGGCAGACAGGACGGCGCGCATGGGGCGGGCGCGCAGGCCGGTCAGGCCCAGGCGTGCGACGTCGGAGGCGCGCAGGCGCGATCGGTGCGTGCGGGCGCGCTGTCTACTCGTCATGGTCACCTCCCGGGTGCGCGGAGTCGGATACGATCTCGCCGTCACGAATGGCGATTTGGCGCGGCAGCGAGGCTGCCAGTTCGTTGTCGTGAGTGATCACGATGATGGTGGTGCCGGCCTCGTTGAGCTCGCGTAGGAGTTCGACAATGGACGCGCCGGAGCGTGAGTCCAGGTTGCCGGTAGGTTCGTCGGCGAGCAGTAGGGCCGGATGCCCGATGATGGCCCTGGCGATGGCGACCCTCTGGCGTTCGCCGCCCGACATCTGGTGGGGCTTGTGGTCCATGCGGTGCCCCAGCCCCACGCGGGTCAGGGCCTCGCGGGCCGCCTCGCGCCGCTTGGCGCGCGGCACGCCCCGGTAGAGCAGTCCGTCAGCCACGTTGTCCATGGCGGACACGCCGGCGGTGAGGTGGAACTGCTGGAACACGAAGCCGATCAGCGACGAGCGCACGCCGGACAGTTCAGTATCGCGCAGGGAGGACACGTCGGTTCCATCGATGCACACGCTGCCCGAAGTGGGCCGGTCGAGCGTTCCAATCAGGTTGAGCAGGGTCGATTTTCCGGAGCCCGAGGGGCCGACGATGGCGACGAATTCGCCTTCGTCGACGCTCAGGGACACTCCGTTGCAGGCGTGCACGGGCGGTGAGCCAAACGACCGGTGCACGTCGGTCAGTTCCAGGATGTGGCTCATCGGTTGGGCACCACCACGCGCTGGCCTTCGGCGATGCCGTCGCCGCTCACTTCGACGCGGTCGCCAGCGAACAGGCCGACGGTGACGGGAACCCGGGTGATGTTGCCAGCATCGTCGACGACTTCGACGCCGAACTGATCGGCGCTCAGCGCGACGAGCGCGCCCAGGGGCACGGAGAGCACGCCGGAGCGCGACTCTGAGGTGAAGCCGAGGGACACCGATGCCTCCTGCAGCCCTTCGAGGGCGGAGGGGTCATCCGGGGTGATCGTCACCGGGACGATGCGTTCCTTGGAGGCTTCCTTGTTGCTAGACGAGGCGTCGCCGGGCTTGTCGGTCGGGGGCTCGACCGCGCTGATCGTCCCGGTCGTCGTGGTGGCGGAGCCGGGCAGGCGGATGGTCACCGAGTTTCCGACAACGCCGAGGGCCTGGTCGGAGAGCTTGAGGTTCGCCGAGACGATCTGTCGTGAGGACGAGGCCGTGAAGAGTTCCGTCTCGGTCGTGGCCGTGTCGCCGACGCGGGATTTGAGCGCGCCGACGCGCAGGTCTTCGGGGGCAAAGAGCACGGATCCGAGCGGCAGCGTTCCGTCCTGAGGCAGGCTTAGGGCCTTCTGCCACTTCTTGATCGCCCAGATGGTGTTCCAGTCGAAGTGGCCGTTGGGGGTGGCCTCGAAGTAGCCGAGCTCAGACAGGGCGGTCTCCAGCTGGGTGATGTCCTGGCCGTCGCTCATGCCTTCCTCGAAGCTGCGCCACGCGGGGACCGCGCCGTGGAGCAGGTAGGAGTTCGTGCCGCCGACCGTGTAGACGTGGTCGCCCTGGCCCAGGGTCGTCCCGGGGGTGGGCAGGGAGGTGATGACGCCGTTAAATGCGCTCTTTTGAACGTAGGAGTCGGCGTATCGCAGGTTTCCCTGGACGGTTGTCTCCCCCACCAGGTCGCCCTTCGTGACGGTCGCCGTCGCACCATCAAAGGACTGGGGGGCTTGGGCATCCGCGTTGGTGCCCGAGCAGGCGGACAGGGTTAGCGCGCCGATCGCCAGGATCGCGAGCGCCGCGGGGCGTGGGGTTCGCGGACGCTTCACTTGGCGGCCCCCGACTGCTGGAAGCACTTGTTCAGCACGTCCTCAGGGATATCCGTGACGCTGATGCCTTCGCCGGCCTGCGGGTCCTTCACGTCGTATCCGGCCTCACGCAGGCACTGCGCTGCCTTGACCATGGCCTCTCGCGCGGCGGGGTCGTTCGCGACGTTGTCCTCGCCGGTCATGCCGGAGACCTTCGTCATGCACTCGTTGATCGCGGCATCGAAGGCGGGGTTGTGGTCCTTGGCCTGGTCGGGCGTCAGGCCGGTGTCGGGCACATCGAAGCCCTTGTCGCGCATACACTGGGCGAAGACCAGGTTGGGGTCGTTGCTCGCGGCGTTGGAACCCGCGCTCGGCGACTTTGTGCTGGACGACGACGCGGACGAATCGGTCGAGCCACATGCGCTCAGGGCCGCCGCGAGGGTGAGGGCGATAACTGCAAGGGCGCGCGTCTGCGTGCGAGTCTTCATTGAAACTCCTTGAAGGTTTTTAGGGTGTGGGTCTCACTTCCGAGTTACATTACAGTCCACAAATCTGAAAGCTACCTGAAAACTATCAGGGAGCGTGCGCAGAATTTCATCAGACAACCCTGGAAACACCTGTACGAGGCCGTGGCAGCCACGTGCGCACAGGGCTGAGCCTCGCGTGGGGCATGGTGAGAGCGAGGCCAGCTCCGGCCTCGTCGATCCTTGACACAAAGCGGGGCGGGGAACGCCCGCGCGTCCCCCGCCCCCTTTCCTCACCCAACAAGCCTCTTGTCAGGACCGCGAGCGCTTAGCCCTCCGTGATGTCGGCGCGACTCATGTTCTGCTTGAGGATCTCGACGATCTCGCCGTGCTTCTTCTCCGTCAGGCTGACCTTGAAGGCGAAGACCAGGAAGGATAGGACGATGACGCCGAGGGGCGCGTAGAAGGCCGCGGTCTTGAAGGTCGCAATGTTTCCGGTTGTCAGCAGGGCAGGGTCGACGTCGTTGGTCATAGCTGCCGCGATGGCAACAAATCCGACGATGGAGTTCGAGAGGGCGCCGGCGATCTTATCGAGCATCGGACGCACCGAGAGGGTGACAGCCTCATTGCGCTTGCCGGTCTTCCACTGGCCATACTCGACAGAGTCCGTGATTGTCAGGATCGCGGTCATCTGGATGCAGGTGGCGGGCAGGTAGAAGAGAACCAGGGCGATGAAAACGATCTGGTGTTTCGTGGAGAAGAGAATGAACAGGATATAGGCGCTGGCCATGAGCACCATGCCACCAAGGTAGAGGTAGCGGCGCGGCACGCGGCGGTTAATCGCCGGGTACAGGGGCGTGACGATCAGGCCGACGACGAAGGCGATGATGCCGACGATCGAGTAGCTGTCGGGCCGGCGCAGCACGAACTTGAAGAGGTAGATCATGAAGCCCGTGGTCGCAACGTTCGCGATGGAGTACAGGACGTAGGACAGGGACACCCACAGCAGCTGGTCGTTGCGACCGATCGCCTGGAACGCCTGGAGGGGGCTGGACTTGTCTCCCGGATCGCGCAGGACGCTTTCCTCCTCGCGGGTACCGAATGCGACGGCGAGGCAGGTGACGATACCGAGGATTCCAATGACCGCGCCAAAACCGTTCCAGCCTGCCTGGCTCTCAGACCCGGCGCCGACCACGCTGCCGAAGAATGCGACCACGGGGACGACGATGGCAGTGACACCGTTGTAGCCGATCGAGCCGGTGAAGGTACCCAGGGCGGTATAGACGCTTCGCTCTTCCGAGGAGGAGGACAGGGCGAGGATCATGCCCCAGTAGGAGATGTCACGCAGCGAGTACAGGACGTCGAGCACCACGAAGACGATGATGAAGACGACGATGAAAACACCCTTGTTGACGTTGACCAGGCCAAAAAGTCCGGTGAAGATCGCGAAGAGCAGGATCGATGAGCCGACGCCGCCGATCACCTGCCAGGGCTTGAAGCGGCCCCAGCGCGTGGTCGTGTTGTCAACCAGGTTCCCCAGGAGCGGGTCAATGAAGATCTCAGCTATGCGGATAATGAAGACGCAGGCGGTGATGATGGCGATCATCGCCTTCGCTTCAGAGTCCTCATAGTCGCGGAACAGGGTCTACGCCGCGTAGTACGTGACAAAGAATGTCGACAGCTCGTTGTAGTACGCCGCCTGTCCCAGATTACCGATCGCATAGCAGATGCGCGATACCCAGCTCTTGTGTGCACCCTGTTCGTGCGACATGGCCCCTCTCCATCGAAGCGACTATCGCTCAAACACTTTTAAGTTAACGGATTTACCGTAGCACTGCAATGATATCATTGATTACAAGCAATTTACTAGTTATAGTGTTGCACTCTCGGCGGAGAGGGGCTATGCTGGCGACTGAACAAGTTCGCTCCACCGCACCGTCGCACGCTCGGAGGTCACCATGTCCCGCCCCGGTCACGCCAAGACTCCCAAACAGGCCTGGCTCCACAATCCACGAACCTTCGCCGTCAATCGGCTGCGTGCCCGCTCCACACACCGCTCAACCGCGCCCAGTCAGAGCCTCGATGGCACCTGGGAAGTAGCCCTCACCACGGGAATGGCCGTCTCCCTCGACTCACCAACCGACGCATTCGATCAAGGCGACGTCCATTCCCTCCCCGTCCCCTCCACGCTCGAGACACAGGGTCTATGGCCACCGGCCTACGTCAACATCCAGATGCCCTGGGACGGACACGAGGCCCCCCGGGCACCGGCAGCACCGGCGGACTGCCGCGTCGCTATCTACCGCCGTTCCTTCTCTCTCAACTGGGCCGTCACGCAGACACTGAACATGGGCGGGAGTGCGCGAGTACGCTTCGATGGTTTCGCGACGGCCCTCTTCATCTGGGTGGACGGCACGTTCGTCGGCTACTGCGAGGACGGCTACACGGCCAGCGAATTCGACATCACGGAGGCGCTGGCGGACTGCCAGGAGAATCACGACATCGTCGTCGCCTGCTACGAGCATTCCAGCGCCTCGTGGCTGGAGGGCCAGGACTCTTGGCGCTTCCACGGCCTCTTCCGCTCGGTATCCCTCGTGGCACTGCCCCCCTGCCACGTCGAGCATATGCGTGTCGACGCCGACTACAACGAGAAGACCAGCGAGGGTAAGTTGCGCATCATAGCTTCCTTCAAGGGAGTAGAGGACGGATACACCCTGAATGTCGAGCTGGTTCCCCCGGGCGTTCAACCGGGCGGGCAATACAAGTACATGTACATGGGGCCAGCGCACACAAACGGCCTCCAGCACCACGCCACTCTGCAAATATTTGAGCCGTGGAGCGCGGACTCCCCGAATCTCTACACGTTAACGATCACGCTACTCGACCACGACGGATTCACGATTGAGCAGGTGACCCAGCGGGTGGGCTTCCGGCGTTTCGAGATCATAGACGGCGTCTTCATGCTTAACGGGCAGCGCCTGATCTTCCGCGGCGTGAACCGCCACGAGTTCGACGCACGCACGGGCCGCACGATGTCTATGGAGGACATGATGACGGAGATTAAGCTGTGCAAACAGCTCAACATCAACGCGATACGCACCAGCCATTACCCCAACGACACCCGTTTCCTGGACCTGTGCGACGAGTACGGTCTCTACGTCATCGACGAGGCGAACCTGGAGACGCACGGCTCGTGGTGCACACCCGGTGACATCCCCACCCCCGCCACCGCGATTCCGGGCTCACAGAAGGAATGGGAGGGGGCATGCGTGGATCGCCTAGAGTCGATGGTACGTCAGGACTATAACCACCCGTCGGTCCTCATCTGGTCACTGGGCAATGAGTCGTACGGCGGCGAGGTCTTCCGCTCCATGTACCGCCGCTCGCACAAACTCGATCCGGCGCGCCCAGTTCACTACGAGGGCGTGACGTGGGACCGCGAGTTCAACGACGCAACGGATATCGAATCGCGCATGTACGAGCTGCCCGAGGCGATCGAGGATTACCTGCGGAATAACCCGACGAAGCCCTACCTGTCGTGCGAGTACATGCACTCGATGGGCAACTCAGTGGGTGGCCTACAGCTGTACACAGCCTTGGAACGATACCCCGCCTACGGTGGCGGTTTCATTTGGGACCTCGTCGATCAGGCCCTGTACCACGAGGCCACGGCCGCGTCGGGTGGGGAGTTCCTGGCCTACGGCGGCGACTTCGGCGACCGCCCGTGCGACTGGGAGTTCTCCTGTGACGGCATCCTATTCGCCAACCGCACTCCGAAGCCCCAGGCGCAGGCTGTGAAGGCGCTCTACGCCCCGGTGGCACTGACCCCGTCCGTTGACGGGATTGGCCTCAACACGGTGACATTGCCCGCTCCCCTCAGTTACCTTCGGGTTCGCGCCCGCGTGCTTGCCGACGGCAAGGTCGCGTGGGAGACAATGTGCCCGACCGTAGCCGCCCCGGGAGAGCGCACCGAGGTCCCGGTGGACTGGCCGCGCGAGCTACTGGCCGACACGCGGCGCGAGATCGTCCTTGAGGGTACGCTCCTCGTCTCCGCAGACACACCCTGGTGCGATGCCGGACACGTCGTGTCCGTCGGGCAGACGATCCACTCGCGTCCCGAGGTGGCCGACACCGCGCCTGCGGGCGGGGCCTCCTTCACGGTGGGCCGCTGGAACATCGGCATGCGCGAGGGCGACAACGAGGCGCTGCTGTCTCGCACGGCGGGCGGCATCGTCCAGTGGAAGCGCGGGGAGGAAGCCGTGGTGTTGCATCCGCCGCGCCTGACCACCTTCCGTCCGCTCACGGACAACGACCGTGGGTGCGGCCACGGATTCGATCGCGCGTGCTGGACGACGGCGGGTGCCTACGCGCGCTGCGTGGACACCAGCGTCGAGGAGGGACCCGGCGGCGTTGTCGTGACCTACGAGTACAAGCTCGCGGGCTTGGAGGACGTGATCGTTCCGGTCTGCTACGAGCTGCGCGCCGACGGCACGATCCGCTTGACCGCGACCCACCCGGGCGCACAGGGACTCCCGACGATGCCCTGCTTCGGCGTGGAGTGGGCGCTACCATCCTCAATCAATTACCTGCGTTTCTACGGCCTCGGCCCGGTCGAGGCCTACGCGGACCGCCTAGACGGCGCAACGCTGGGCGTGTGGGAGGCCAGCGCGGTGCAGGGACTCGCGCCCTACGCGGTGCCCCAGGAGACCGGCTACCACCCGGGAGCCCGCTGGTGCGAGGTGACTGACGCCGAGGGTCACGGCCTGCACATCGAGGCGCGCGGCGAGCTGGGCGTCTCGCTCCTGCCCTACTCCTCGGCCCAGATCGAGCAGGCCGCACACTGGTGGGAGTTGCCCGCACCGGAGCAGCGCGCGGCGACCTACCTGCGCCTCCTCACCGCTCAGATGGGGGTCGGCGGCGACGACTCGTGGGGCTCACCGGTCCACGATGAGTTCCACGTCGACGCGAGTGGCACGCAGGTCCTCGACGTGACGCTCTCGCTCATCTGAGATGAAACCGGCGGCGGCGCGGTGAGTGCCCACCGCGCCACCGCCGGCTGCCTATTGGCCCTCGACACGAGTTCCGCCCGGCGCTCAGGACTCGGGTTCGGCCGTGGCGGGCACGAAACTCTGGCGCGCAACCAGCTGAGTCGACAGAAGCACGTGATGCTTGTGCGTGAAGCGCCCCACGATCGAGTCGGACAGCAGCATGAGGGCGGTCTCGGCCAGCTCGGAACGCTTGATCGCGTAGGAACTCAGCGGCGGAGCCGTGTACTGGCACACCTCGAGGTTGTCGATGGAGACGACGGCGACCTGATCGGGCACGCGGATCGCTCGCGCAGATAGCGCCTGGAGGACGCCCACGGCGAGGGAGTCTGCGGCGACCAGGATCGCGTCGGGCAGGTCCTTGCCCAGGGACTCAACCAGCTCGTCGACCTGGCGTCGGCCGTTGTCCACAGAGAAGGGACCGGAGGCGCGGACAAGACCCTCGACGGGCATGGCCAGCAGGCGCGCCCACTCGTCAAAGGCGACGGTACGCGGGTCCTGGCCGAACACGTGGCTACCCATCACGTGCCCGTCGCCACCGATGAACGCGATGCGCTCCCGGCCGCTCTCGCGCAGCGCGTAGATTGCGTCAATGACGGTCTGTTGCAGGTCGGGGCGCACGGAGTGGAAGAGCGTGGGAGCGGGATTGATGTCGATGAACACGCCGTGGGGCAGCGCCTCGTGCAGCGCCTCCAGGTTGTCCCGCGTCAGGGGCGCGGGGCCAAGGGACACGAAGCCGGAGTAGTCTTGCCCGGCCTCGACCAGGGCGCGCACGTCTGGGAAGAACGTCAGAGACATCATATTCTCGGCTGCGCGTTCGCGCAGCGCCTCGCGCACGTCGGAAAAGTAGGAGTCTTGGGGCCCGTTGGACGGGTCGAAGTTTTCGAGCACGGCGATGGTCAGGGGGATGCTGGAGCGGGATGTGCGCAGCGCGTAGCCGAGCTCGTTGGCGACCTGAATCACTCGGTGTCTGGTGGATTCTTTCGCGGTGAAGCTCGGATCGCCCGACAGGACGCGAGACACGGTCGCCTTCGAAAAGCCCGTCGCCTTGGCAATGTCGCCTAGATTAACCATGACTCCCTATTCTCAACACCTGATGTTCGACGCGAGACAGTGTAGCCGACCGGCTGGGTCCCCAGAGCAACCAACGCACCGGCTCGCCGCCCGTGTGATGGACGAGGCCGGTGCCGGGTTGGCCGCGCTCAGGCGCGGGACACCTCGTCGTACTCGGCCTTGATGTCCTCGTGGTGGCGGATGACTTCGCGGACCATGAAGCCCAGGAACTTTTCAGCGAAATCGGGGTCGAGGCCAGAGGATGCGGCCAGGGCGCGCAGGCGCTCGACCTGGCGCGCCTCACGCTCGGGGTCGGCGGGCGGCAGATCCAGGCGCGCCTTGATGTGCCCGACGCGCTGCGTGCAGCGAAAACGCTCAGCCAGGATATGAACCAGGGCCGCATCAATGTTGTCGATCGTGACACGCGCCTGCGCAAGCTCAGCGGGTACGCCGCTCACTCCGTGGTCCGCCGACGCGGACACAACGGCCTCGTCACGCTCTGCCATGACTTCCTCCCCTAACGTTTCGACTGAGCCTCAGTGTAGCGGGAGGGATCAGGCGCTGCGTTTGCCTTCCGAGGAGCGTTCGGGGTATAGCTCGGCCTCGCCAAGCCCCTCGACCAGGTCGCGCGTGACGAGCACGCGGGCGACGTCGTCGCGGCTGGGCAGATCGAACATGAGGTCCGAGAGGGTTTGTTCCATGATCGAAGACAGGCCTCGGGCGCCGGTCTTGCGCTCGTTCGCGAGCGCGGCAATCGACAGAAGCGCCTCGTGCGTGAATTCCAGGTCCATGCCGTCGAGCTCGAAGAGGTGCTGATACTGGCGCACCAGCGAGTTCGACGGCTCGGTGAGGACGCGCACCAGGTCCTCCTCCGTGAGTTCCTTCGTGGAAGTCAGGATGGGCAGACGGCCGATGAACTCGGGGATCATGCCGAACTTGTGCAGGTCCTCAGCGCTGACGGCTTCGTAGAGGTCGCCCATCTCCGAGGCGCTCTTGAGCTCGGAGCCAAAGCCCGTGGAGCGTCGACCCAGGCGGGCCTTGACGATGTCTTCGATGCCGGCGAAAGCGCCAGCCGCAATGAACAGGATGCCGGAGGTGTCGATCTCCAGGAACTGCTGATGAGGGTGCTTGCGTCCGCCCGTAGGAGGAACGGAGGCGACCGTGCCCTCGATGATCTTCAGGAGAGCCTGCTGCACACCCTCGCCCGATACGTCGCGTGTGATGGAGGCATTCTCGGCCTTGCGGCCGATCTTGTCGATCTCGTCGACGTAGATGATGCCCTTCTCGGCCTTCTTGATGTCGCCGTCGGCCTCCTGAATGAGGCGCAAGAGGATGTTCTCCACATCCTCGCCCACGTAGCCGGCCTCAGTCAGGGCAGTCGCGTCCACAATCGCGAAGGGCACGTCGAGGAGACGGGCGAGGCAGCGCGCCAGGTGGGTCTTGCCCGTGCCCGTGGGGCCCAGGAGCAGGATGTTGGACTTGGTACCCAGCATGTCTTCCGCGTTGCCAGCTTCGCGCGAACGAATACGCTTGTAGTGGTTATACACGGCCACGGACAGCGCACGCTTGGCCCGATCCTGACCGATCACCCAAGTATTGAGGAATTCGTTAATTTCGCGCGGCTTTGGCAGCGGCGTCGCAGACGAGGAGGACTGCTGCGAACCGAGTTCCTCCTCGATGATCTCGTTACACAGCTCAATGCACTCGTCGCAGATATATGCGCCGGAGCCGCCAATGAGCTTACGTACCTGCTTCTGGCTCTTCCCGCAGAAAGAGCACTTGAGCAGTTCCGCGCCATCAGTCAGACGAGCCACGAGACCTCCAAGGTGTTGAACGTTTTGCCATTCGGTCGGATGTGCTTTCGCACTTACTAGCAAATAACGTAGTGCACGCGAGGTATATTCCCGCTTAGCCACGCCTATTGTTATGAAAAGTTCACCTGTAGCCGACAATTATCAGCGCGACAACCGTCTGACCAGGCAAATAGCAACGAGGCCGTGGCACCCACCACGCATGTGCGCGCGGGGCAGCCACGGCCTCGTCGATGACGAGAACGTCACAGAGCCTTACGAGACTCCAACACCTGGTCGATCAGGCCGTACTCGGCGGCCTGCGGGGCGGTGAGGATCTTGTCGCGCTCAATGTCGCGACGCACCTGCTCCACCGGCTTGCCCGAGTGCTTCGAGATGGTGTCCTCGAGCCACGCGCGCATGCGGTCGATCTCGTCGGCGACGATCTGAATGTCCGAGGCCTGCCCCTGCATACCCTCCATCGCCGGCTGGTGAATAAGGATACGAGCGTTGGGCAGCGCCAAGCGCTTGCCGGGCGAACCAGCCGCCAGCAGCACGGCCGCTGCGGAGGCGGCCTGGCCCAGACACACCGTCTGCACCTGCGGCTTGATGTACTGCATCGTGTCGTAGATCGCGGTCAGCGCCGTGAAGGAGCCGCCGGGCGAGTTGATGTACATGGTGATCAGCGAATCCGGATCCTGGGACTCCAGGACCAGGAGCTGCGCCATCACATCGTCCGCGCTGGCGTCATCGACCTGCACGCCCAGGAACACGATGCGGTCCTCGAACAGCTTCGTGTAGGGATTCTGGCGGCGGAAACCGTAAGCCGTGCGCTCCTCGAAATCGGGCAGCACGTAGCGGGCCTGCGGCATCTGGCGGGCAACCGCCTCAAAGTAGGGCTGAGTGCTCATCAGTTCTCTCCTCGCGTTCCGATCTCCTGCGGGCTGTCGATCACGCGGTCGACGAAGCCGTACTCGAGGGCCTCCTGCGCCGTAAACCAGTGGTCGCGATCGCCGTCGGCCTCCACCTGCTCAACGGTCTTACCCGTTCGAGACGCGGTGATGGCAGCGAGTTCCTTCTTCATGCCCAAGATCAGGTCCGCGTTGATGCGAATCTCCGTCGCGGAGCCGCCAGCGCCACCCAGGGGCTGGTGCAGCAGGACGCGGGTGTGGGGCGTGATGTAGCGCTTGCCGGGCGCGCCCGCAGTGAGCAGGAACTGGCCCATCGACGCGGCCAGGCCCATGCCGACCGTCACGACGTCCGGCTTGATGTACTGCATCGTGTCGTAGATGGCCATGCCGGCCGTCACCGAGCCGCCGGGCGAGTTGATGTACAGGTAGATGTCGCGGTCCGGGTCCTCTGCCGCGAGCAGCAGCAGCTGCGCGCAGATCGCGTTCGCATTGTCATCGCGAACCTCGCCGCCCAGCCAAATGATGCGCTCCTTGAGCAGGCGCTGGTAGACCGAGTCGCCCAGTCCCAGCTGCGAGCCCTCGCCGGCAACCCCGGTATTGTGCACGCTCACGCGTACCTCCTCGTCTGTTCGCGGGCCCAAGCGGCCCCATCGGTGTCAACCGTACCCGGTGCGCGCCCGCTCGTGCGCGCGCCGGGCCGCCGTTTCGCTGTCGGCACATGCGCTCGAGGGGCGAGGCCGTAGCCTCGCCCCTCGTCGTCAGATCGGGGTGATCGAGCGCGGATGGGACCGCGCCCTCACTCACTCCTGCTCGTCGGCCACCTCGGTGATGACCTCCGCACCCTCTTCGGCGGCCGGATCGGTGCCGAAGAACTTGGACAGGTCGACGTCGGCGCCGTTCGTGTCCTTGACGGTGACGACCTTGAGGGCCTCGATGAGAGCCTTCGAGCGGCCCAGGTCGGCCACAACGTTGGCCATCTGCTGGGAAGAGGAGAACAGCTGGTTGATGTCGATGCCGAAGTTCTGCGACATCTGGATCGCGTAGTCGATCAGCTCCTGCTGGGAGACCTGGACGTCGAACTTCTTGGCCAGGGCCTCGGAGAGCAGCTCGGTGCGGATCTCCTTCTCGACGGCCTCGCGGGCTTCCTTCTTCTCCTTGGGCTTGGCGTCCTCGCCGACGCGGTGCTCGACCTGGTGGTCAACCGCGGACTCGGGCAGAACGATCTCGACCTTGCCGAGGAGCACGTCGATCAGGGCGTCGCGCGCGGCGAGGGCCTGCTGGGACTCCTTGGACTCGGCGGCCTGCTTCTTCAGGTCTTCCATGAGCTCGTCGATGGTGTCGAACTCGGAGACCATCTGGGCGAAGTCGTCGTCAGCCTTGGGCAGCTCGCGCGCCTTCAGGGCCTTGACGGTAATGGTAACCTCGGCCTCTTCACCCTCGTGGTCGCCGCCCTTGAGCGTGGACGTGAAGGTGACCTCGTCGCCGGCCTTGGTGCCGCGCAGGGCGGTGTCCTGGCCGTCGAGCATGGTGCCGGAGCCGATCTCGTAGGAGACGTCGGAGGCGGAGTCAACCTGCTCGCCGTTGATGGTGGCGACCAGGTCGATGGTGGCGAAGTCGCCGGTCTTGGCCTTGCGGTTGATGGTCTTGAGGGTGGCGAAGCGGCCGCGCAGGTCCTCGAGTTCCTTCTCCACGTCCTCGTCGGTAACCTCGGTGGGGGCAACCTCGACGACGATGGACTCGTCGATCTCGGGCAGCTCGAAGGCGGGGACGACGTCAACCTCGGCGGTGAAGACGAGCTGGCCGCCCTGGGCGCCGGTCACGTTCGGGATCTCGGTGACGTCAACGGTGGGCTGAGCCATGGGGCGCAGGTCGTTCTCGTTGACGGCGTCGGAGTAGTGGCCGGGCAGGACCTGGTTGACGACCTGCTCGATGACGGCGGCGCGGCCGAAGCGCTGGTCGATGATGCGCGGAGGCACGTGGCCCTTACGGAAGCCGGGGATGTTGACCTGTCCGGCGATCTCCTTGTACGCCTTGTCCATTTCGGACTTCAGTTCCTCAAAGGGAACCTCAACGGTCAGACGAACCTTGGTGGGCTCGAGGGTTTCAACGGTGCTCTTCACGTGCGTACGCTCCGTAGTCTACAAATCGGGGGAACGCCCATTTTGGGCGCATAACAACTCGCCCAGTGTACGCTACGGCCCCCGCGATGTCTCTCTTCGCCGTACCAAAACGGGCGTATGGACCCGATCACGGCCCCTTCTCGTGCGCAATCGCACACGCTTGTCGCTCCCGCGGGGCCTGGGACGAGGCCTGAGCCGACTTGTCGGGTCGGGGCTCGTTAGGGGGTCAGGTAGTGGGAGCGACCGCGCACGACGGCTGCCAATCGCGCCCGAGGCACGTTCGCAACCTCACGCACGCCACCGACGATCGCGGCGTGCGCGGCTCGGGCCTCGGCGTCGTCAACGGCGGTGAATCGGGCGGTGACACGGGGCTGCCCTGCGGCGATGGCGATGTCCCAGGATTCGAGTCGGGTGACACGGCGCGCCGCCTGTTCGACTTCTTCGGGGCGGCGTCCGGGTGCCAGGGTGGTGACCGTGAGGATGGTCCGGTAGGACGGCATGGCCCCTCCCCTGCTCGTTGTGGCCGTTGCGACATTGCTGCCGCTGTTGGTCGGGGTGACAGGATTTGAACCTGCGACCCTCTGCTCCCAAAGCAGATGCGCTACCAAGCTGCGCTACACCCCGATGGACGTGTGTCCGTTGCCCCATCATACGGGAGGGGATTCTAAATGTCGCGCACGTGGACGTTTGACGCTAGGATCTTGCGTGTCCCCTTCGGGGGTACGCGGATGTAGCTCAATGGTAGAGCCTCTGCCTTCCAAGCAGATCACGCGGGTTCGATTCCCGTCATCCGCTCCACAATACGGAAAGCCCCGGGCCAGCTGGCCCGGGGCTTTCATTTGCTCACACCCGACGATGCGGCTGACTTGGGTGCGACAGCTGCTCAATCGGGCAACACAAAACCCCCAACCCAAAGGGAAGGGGGTTTGCAGGACGTGACTTCAGCGTGCCGCCCACAAGTGGACTATTACAAGGCTCTGTTTCGTCGGGTTTCGCGGTCATCATCTAACAGCTCGCGCTGCCAAGTATCCGTTTCAGCCCTTGTCCTAGTGTCCAGGATAGCTGCTGTGGTGCGCGGAGGTCAAGAGAGTGCGCCTAGGAGAGGGGCATGTCTGAGTTGGACCGGTTGGTAATAAGTTGAGCTTAGGCTGGTGTATAATGGGAGACGTCGTCACAGGAGACCCCTCATGTCTGAAATTTTTGATTTTGAAGACCGTTGGCCAGAACTCTTCGACCGCCTCGACGCGCGTGAACGCAACGCCGTGCGGCAAGCCCTCGCAGCAGCATGGCACGAAGGCTTTGAACCCACCCGTGAGCACGTCGAAAACCTGACAGACTATTCACTCGGGCTGATTGATCTCAGCGAGTACCAGCGCCGCTCAAGGGAGTTGGTCAAGCGCCTCATGCAGAACACAAACAACAAGCCCACGTCGCTATAATGTACGACACCTGGCAATCCTACTTCTACCCAGAAACGTACAACCCCGCGACGGGGCAAGGAACACTGCGCAACCTCTACGGTGAACGTGATGCCGTTGCGTCGAGTCTACTCGAATACGCGTATACTCTGTCGCGTGCGCGCAACTTGACATACGAGATTGCTGATGTGGAACGCACGTTTGATGCGGAGCATCTTCGTGCTATTCATCGCTACCTGTTCCAGGATGTCTTTGAGTGGGCTGGCCACTACCGCAGCGTGAACATGTCAAAAAACATGTCATCGTTTGCTGACGTTCATTCCGGTGAGGTCGACCAATACCTCGATGACGTACACCGTCTAGTGAACCAAACGAGCTGGGCAGCGCTCAACCTGGACGATTTTGTGCGCGCATCCGCTGAAGTCTTCGCATACCTCAACCAAGCCCACCCCTTCCGAGAAGGCAACGGCCGCGCCTCGAAAGTATTTATGGAGCACGTGGCCGAGCAGTCACAGTTCACCTTCGACTTCGCGCGCGTCAGCCCACACGTCTGGAACCAAGCAAGCATGCTCTCAGGACCCGATTTCGGGACCTACGAACCTGTACCCGATTCGCTCATCCCCATCTTCCGCCACATCGCGCAGCCACGCACTGGTGGCCCGCGCGCCACCCCAAGCACCCCAGATGCTACAACCACCCAACTCATACGTAACAAGAGTGCACGGCTCGAACAGATGATGAACACGCGCCAACAAAGATAATCACCGCGCCCCGCGCCTACACGCCCCCTGCAGCCTCCACGCGATGACCTCCCTCAACGCCGAGGTCCCTCCATCCACTAATGCGCTATCACCCTAGCCTACTTGTCAGCCAGTGTGCTAGGTGGCTAGTGCACTAGTTAGCCAGGGGGTGCACAATCAGGCAACACAAAACCCCCAACCCAAAGGGAAGGGGGTTTGCAGGACGTGGTATCAGTCTGCCGCCGCGAAGGCTTTTTGTCCTTGGGCACTTGATCACCGGGTTTCGCGGTCATCATCTAACAGCTCGCGCTGCCAAGTATCCGTTTCAGCCCTTGTCCTAGTGTCCAGGATAGCTGCTGTGGTGCGCGGAGGTCAAGAGAGTGCGCCTAGGAGAGGGGCATGTCTGAGTTGGACCGGTTGGTAATAAGTTGAGCTTAGGCTGGTGTATAATGGGAGACGTCGTCACAGGAGACCCCTCATGTCTGAAATTTTTGATTTTGAAGACCGTTGGCCAGAGCTCTTCGACCGCCTCGACGCACGTCAGCGCAACGCCGTGCGTCAGTCACTCGCCGCAGGATGGCATGAAGGCTTTGAACCCACCCGTGAGCACGTCGAAAACATGATCGACTGCCTACTGGGTGTCATTGATGATGATGAGTTTTTTCGGCGTTCATACGCCGAGGTCCTGCATACGTCTCAGAGCATGAAGGGCTGAGGTTGCTCAGCTGTGCCGTATGACACCTGGGAGTCCCACTTCTACCCAGAAACGTACAACCCTGCGACGGGGCAGGGGACGCTGCGCAACCTCTACGGTGAACGTGATGCCGCCGCCTTGAGTCTGCTCGAATTGGGCATGTCGTGGTCTTTCAAATGGACGGTGTAGGAACCCCCATCAGCGGAAGACCTCCCCTACCCGACCACGACACGCCCAACCCCGAACGCCACCCCGACACCCTCAAGTATGAAGAGCCGGTTATCAACGCAGGATTGACAACACCACGAATCCCACGATCACGCCCAATAGTGCGGTCCAGACTGGCCATAACAGATTCTGCTTACGACGTACTCTTAGCGAGGACGCGAGGGTCATCAGCAAAGTCAAGCCACCAACGATCCACATCACTGAACTCAGAGCGCCATTGGGAGCATTCAGCGCCAGGACCACCGTGGAGTAGCCGGTGTAGAGGACAGCCATCAGCAAACCAGCACGGGATTGAACGAGAATCACAACAACTGTTGCCAGCGCACCAGCGATGTGCAGGGCTAGCGTCAACCAAGTTCCAGTTCCAACATGAGCTGCTACCAACCCCGGGATGAGAGCCACAAGTGTACCCACACGAACGGCTGCCGTCGCTGATGCAACCGTCATGAGAGGCGCGATCTGACCATGCAGACTTGCTTTACTGTGAGCAGAGGTCGTCATAGAGTTTTCGACTGGATCAAGCATGAGCAAACTCCTTACGGATAGGGAAGCGGATCTTGGAGGAGATCCGCCTGATCAATGGGATGATCGCGATAACCTGCATCAACGGGACAATTCAAGTACCGAGGGTGTCCCAGCGCGGGCGACTGCGGAGGGTAGGGCTGGGACAGTTCAGGAATAAAAGCCTTCCATACCTTAGTCTGCGCGAAAGCACGGGGAGTGAAGTCAAACATAATCGGATCTATGCCACGAGACTGCATCGCTAAGTGAATGCGCTTAACCGGGTCAGGTTCCGCAGCGTCACATCGGGCATACAATTCACTCAGTTTCACTTCGCCACCACCATTGAAGTACCAGTCAGCTTTCTTCTGATTCTGTTGATACCCATAGAACGTGATCGCTTGGACGAACCGGTCGAATTCGTAAGGCTTAGCATCGGCACGTATTCCAAATAGCCGCTTGAAAGCAATTTCAAACTGCCAATTATCAGCCAGCTGACAAATGCGCAAGGAGCGTTCTGACTGACAGTACTCACCGAGCGCAGAGCGCATCGCCGCATCGGGGCTTGCTCCCACCCCACCACCAGCGTTGTAGCGCAAATCCTCCAACCAGTTATCAAACTCGATGGCCGTCAACACGGGGAATTCGAAAAAGTCGAGGTTCTGCAGGTAGAATTCCGGCTTTCCGATTCCACGATCCATTTCGGACAGCTTACTCACCCATGGAGGGCACGTACATGTCGTGCAGATTAATGCCCTTACCGCCACGGTAGACCTGGCTAGCATAGGATGAATTGAGCCCAGCAACGCCGAGTATCTTACTTGAAATATGGCCAAAGTCAAAGTACTGACTATGACCGACGTGTAGCCCTGCACCAGAAGCCGAGCGAAAATACGTTGTGAGGAGCCGAGTGATGGTACTCGGAGTATACAATGACTCCGTCTCCACTAGCGCATGATACTCATCATTACTCAAGGTGGGCTTGACGATCGGTCGACGGCGATTGAACGTCCTCACAATCATGGAATCATCCCTGACCCCACTAGTAATGGTGGGCAACTGATAACTAGAAATCACGAGTTGCTTCCTTCCCAGTCGAACGTTCGAACCGTGATTAGATTCAAAACGATGGTAACAACCACCAAAATGATTAGACGCCACCACGAACATTGCTGTCCAAGATAGGCATCCATGAGTGCTTGGTTAAGAATCGTGAGGGGATTAAACTCTGAAACTGTCTGCAGCCAGCCGGGGAAGGATTCACGTGGGAGTGCAGCACCACTGCTGAAAAACATCAGAAAGAACATAGCAGCCGACACAACTTGGACACTTCGGACGGGCATTGCGAGACCCCCTAAAAAGAGCCCGAGACTCATGGTGACATAAAGTGAAATAGTTGACACCACTAACAGCATCGGCCAGTTGGCATGCGGAGCCGGTCCGTAAACAACCAAGGTAACCACTGCCAATGCGACGATCGAGATTGCGACGACGACCGCCGCTGTGCAAAACTGCGCGATGAAGTATGCGCTGGAATGGACTGGTGACAGGCGATAGCGCTTCAGTACACCTTGACCGCGATTCTCTGCAATATGAATCGACATTCCCATGAGACCTACGTTTGCGGCGGTAACACCAATCATCGTTGCCATATACGCATCGATGAAACGACCGCCCGCCGGCAATTCTTCTGTGCCACCGATCGATCCTACGAAGAGGAGTAGAATTAGTGGGAACGCGAGTGAGAAGAAAACCGCGAATGGCTCCCGAAGGAACAAAAGGGTTTCCACACGGAACAGCGCCCATGTTGATCGCCAACCGTTCATTTTTCCTCCTCAGCTTTCTGCGCTTCACGCGTCACGACGTCCCCCAGATTGGTGGGCCTCAACACTGCCTTGCGGCCACTGGGAATGTTCTGAACTGCCCGTTCGAGGGTCGACCGATCTCCGAACACCAGCAGAGCCCCCTCCGGGCTGAGCTGGGTATGTCCGGCGGCCTGCCATGGCGCTTGATCTGTTCCGCGGGGTAGCACGACGCACGCGTCGGCACCCAGAGTTGACATGAGGCTATCAACCGTGCCCTCACGGCGAACACGACCGCGTGCCATGATTAAGATTCGGTCCGCGAGGTCTGCCGCGTGGTCAACCTCATGTAGTGTTGCCAACACCGTGAGGCCCCGGTCCCGTCGGTCCTTGAGCACAGCGACGAGTGCTGAGCGTGCCTCTGGGTCCAGCCCCGCCGTTGGTTCATCGAGGAAGACGATTCGCGGGTCGCCCATGAAGGCCAGTACGAGGCTCACACGACGTTTCTGTCCGCCACTGAGCGTATCGAAGCGCTTGCCTGCGATCGTCTCAATTGTCATTGCTTGCATCAGGTCGGGGGGTGGGCCGTCAACGCCGTAAATGCTCGCGAAGAGGCTGAGCGCCTCGCGGACCTTTATTCGGGGTGGCAGTTGTTCTTGCTGCATCTGAACGCCCACTCCTTCAGGTAGTGGGGAACCATAAGCGTGCACCTTACCGCACAGAGTAACGGTGCCAGCATCTGGTTTACGCAGCCCTTCAACGCACTCAAGAAAAGTAGTCTTTCCAGAGCCGTTGTGGCCTAGGATCGTCACGATCTCTCCCGCTGACAGTGATAGATCAACCCCATCCACCGCCTTCGTTTCCCCATAGGTTTTACGAATACCTTGGGCTTCGAAAACGTTCATGCATTCCTCCTAATTCCAAGTAGGCTCGCCGTTTCGTCGCTGAATGACCGACGTATATGGTTTTCAGGAACTCCGCAATCACGCCAAATCCAGCTCTTCCGAGTTGAGTGTGGGTGAGTGGGTGTTGGTTGGGGGTTGCGGGTAGAGGTCGAGGTCCTTGATGATGAGCGGACTTCAACCCCCGCGATCTTCAAAGGACCTCGGGCGGTGTCTCACCCTACCTGCTGCTCTGCGTCGCTTGATCGTTGTGATCGGTGTGATCTGCTCGTCGGTTTGGAGGGCTTCCATCTGATGAGCGTGGCTCGCACCCCAGATGCTCTGGTGCTTGATGTTGAGTCGTGCAACCAGCTGGCGGGGTGCCCTGGTTGTGGGCTGAATCGCCCAAGGCCACGGTCGTATGGTGGTGAAGGTAATCGACGCGCCCACGGTTTCATGACATCATCCCCAGACGGAAGCCGAGTTGCAGCACCAACACCAACAACACCAGCCGCCTGGGCCACAGTGGCGTTAGAAGCAAAATACTTCTCCTCCACCTTGCCAAGGATCTACAACATGTCACACCTTCTTTTGTCACCAGGTTTTACAATAGCCTCATAATATATGACACATCTCTCACATGCAATCAGTTTCCCAGCAACCATAGCCCCTTGAATCAAGGCGTCACTGCAAGTGAGTACCGAGGATCTCCACTTATATACCTAAGAAGCTGTCACACTTGCCACCTTCTGAGCTCCGCCCTCCATGCGAAGACCAGCTGGCTCAATAACCATCTCTACTCCCAGTCGCATAATCTTTGTCGACAAAGCTTGTATATGCACCTACCGAGATTGAGCAGCAAGATCCGAATCGAACGCGGCGTTGCAAGCTGAACGGTGAGCCGAACGTTTGACAGAGCTACTACTGAGATGCCCCCGCACCCTTGCGACAGCGGTACCATGAACACACCAATACGGATCTACGCTCTCCACACAGCACCCAGTTACTCCCCTCGCCCACCTATGCGTAGCTAAACCCACCTGGTGGAACGTGGGCACACCCGCCCAACTTCCACTAGGTGGGTTAACGCGCGCACAAACGGGCCCAGACAACGCCACACACCCCACGTACATGACGAGGTCACGCGGGTTCAGCGCGCCAGGCAGCACCAAATCCCCAACTGGTCTCCAACAAACGGGACATCCTCGAACCAAACGACCCGAGGATGTCCCATCAGAGGCACGCGCGCCTCACGCGCTTTCGGGGAACGTGGAGGTGTCGATGACGTAGCGGTAGCGCACGCGCGAATCCACGATGTTGTCGTAAGCCTGCGTGATATCCTCGCCGCTGATCATCTCGACCTGAGGGATGACGCCGTGCGCGGCGCAGAAGTCGAGCATCTCCTGGGTCTCGGCGATGCCGCCGATCTGGGAGCCCGCGAACGACTTGCCGCCGTTGACGAAGGCGCGCAGCGGCAGGGAGACGGGCTCGGAGGGCAGGCCCACGTCGACGAAGACGCCGTAGGGACGCAGGGCGGCCATGTAACCAGCGTAGTCCAGGCCCTCGGCCGACACCGTGCACAGGATCAGGTCAAAGGAGCCGCGCAGGGACTCGAGGACCCCCTCCTCGCTGGTGGCATAGAAGTGGTCGGCGCCGAAGCGGCGTGCGTCGGCTTCCTTGGAGCGGCCGTGGGAGATGACGGACACGTCCGCGCCCATGGCCTTGGCGATCTGCACGCCCACATGTCCGAGGCCGCCCATGCCGAGGATAGCCACGCGCGAGCCGGGGCCCACGTTGTAATGCTTGAGCGGCGAGTAGGTGGTGATGCCAGCGCACAGGAGAGGGGCGCAGGCTGCAAAATCCAGCTCGGAAGGGATATGCAGCGCGAAGTCGGCGCGCACTGTGAAACCCCGCGAGTAGCCGCCGGTCGTCGGGCTGCCCTCGGCGTCGGCGCGGTAGGTCCACAGGGTGCCCGGCGTCGAAGTGCACCACTGCTCGTAGTCGGATTCGCACATCTCGCACGTGCCGCACGAGCCAACCAAGCAGCCCACGCCCACGCGGTCCCCCACCTTGAAGGTCGTGACGCCGGGGCCAACCTTGGCGACTGTGCCGACGAACTCATGGCCAGGCACCAGCGGGTAGGCAACGGGTCCCCACTCGCCGCGGGCACTGTGAATGTCAGAGTGGCAAATGCCCGCGTAGGCGACGTCGAAGTAGATCTCGCCCTCGCCGGGCTCACGAATGTCGATCTGCATGGGGTGGAACTGAGTGGTGGCATCGTCGCATCCGTAGGCGATCACGCTGGGCATCAGAACTCCTTTGTCCAATCAATTCGGGATGAGACAAGCATACTGCAGCAAAAAGCCCCGACGCGGAAGCGTCGGGGCATTGGGGTGGCTGACGGGACTCGAACCCGCGACGTCCTGGACCACAACCAGGTGCTCTACCAACTGAACTACAGCCACCATCGCGTCGCCGTGAAGGCAACGGATAGAGCTTAGCACTACCCGACCGAGCTTGAAAACTCGAGAGGCACCTTCACGGCGGTGGCGTGCGTCACCAGTGAACGCGCGCGGAGATCGCGTCGGCGAAATTGCCCAGGGCACCGGGCGTCGAGCCGAGGTAGAGGTCTGCGTCCACGAGGGAGACCTCCATGACCAGGAAGGATCCCTTGCCGTCGGGAACCAGGTCCACGCGGTTAAACAGGAACTGCTCGTCGTGGCCCAGGCGGGCTCGCACGTAGTCGTGCAGGACGCGGCGGATCTGCTCACCCCATGTCCACGCGACGGAGTCGGCAGAGTCGGCGGTCAGCACGGCCTCGTGCATCTCGGGGTTGGTGACGGAGGCGGGGTGCAGCGCCGAGCGCTTCTCAACGGCGTGGGAGACCAGGCCATTGAAAAACACGAGCGAAATCTCGCCGTGCAGGTCGATTTCCTCAACGTAGCGCTGAAGCATGACGGAGCGCCCCTCGCCCAGCAAGCCCTGCACCTGGCGCATGGCGGCCTGACGTTGGCGGATGTCCACAGTCGTGTAGCGGCCGACATCACGCACGCCGGAAGACACAGCAGGCTTGACGACGAACTCGCCGAAAGCCGGGAAGCGCGTGTGGATCTGGTGCTTGGTGAGCTTCTGGGAGGGTTCAAGCCAGTTCGTCGGAATCGTCGGCAGCCCCATCGCCGCGAGTTCCTTCAGGTAGTGCTTGTCTGTGTTCCAGTTGAGCACGTCCTTCGAGTTCTGCACGCGGCGCAGCTGGCGCGTCCACTCCAGGAAGGCGGGACGATCCGCGGCGTAGTCGGAGACGGAGCGCACGACGACCATGCCAGCATCGGCCCAGTCGACGTCGGGATCGTTCCAGACCTTGATCTGCGGGTCACATCCGCGCGACGCCAGCTCGTCAAGCAGGCCTTCCTCCCCGGGGAAGAGATTGGGCAGCGCCTTGCATGTCACCAGAGTGACTTTGGGGTTAGTCGTCATGTGTGTCCTTCAGGGTCGGTGTTACGGGAATGAACGAGGTCGGGGTGCGGCCGCGGGACACGCGCAGATGCGGGTCACCGCGGCCGCTCTCTCAGCGCAGGCCCAGGGGGCGCTGCGACGCTTCGGTGAGCAGTTCGCTGAGCAGATCCGGGTAGGACACACCGGCGGCCGCCCACATCTGCGGGTACATCGAGATGGGCGTGAACCCGGGCAGCGTGTTCACTTCGTTGATAATGACGGTGTCGGTAGCTTCGTTGAGGAAGAAGTCGACGCGGGCCAGGCCCTCACATTCGAGGGCGTCAAAGGCACGCCACGCGGTCTCGCGGATGCGCTGGGCGTAGGCGGGGGGCACGTCGGCCGGGCAGGACAGGCCGACGACGTCGTCCACGTACTTGTGTTCGTAGTCGTAGAACTCGCCTTCGGGGACAACGATCTCGCCCAGGGGCGAGGTGCCGCTTTGCCAGTCGGGGCGCGAGCCGAGCACGCCGCACTCGACCTCGCGGCCGGTCACCGAGGCCTCGACGATGATGCGCGGGTCGTGGTTTGCGGCTTCCTTGATGGCGACGGGCAGATCTTCGCGGCAGGTGACGCGCGAGATGCCGACGGAGGAGCCGGCGCGGCAGGGCTTGACGAAGACGGGGAAGCCGAGGCGCTCGATGCGGTCCATGCACGAGGCGGGGTCGCTCTCCCACTGACGGGCGGTGATGCAAACCCAACGGCCAACGTCGATGCCGGCGGCGGCGAGCACGGTCTTGGTCAGGTGCTTGTCCATGGAAATCGCCGAGGAGGTCACGCCGCATCCGACGTAACGCACGTCCGCCATTTCGAAGAGGCCCTGAATGGTGCCATCCTCGCCGTAAGGGCCGTGCAGGAGCGGGAAGACGATGTCGACGTGCCCCAGGTCCTCCACGCCCACAACGCGCGAGGTATCGTCCGAAGGGTCGCCGTCGTAGGTGAGCTCGACGAGGTTGCCCTCGCCCGGGGTCAGGGCCACGCGGGTGGCTCCGGCGGTGATCGACTGCCCCTTGCCGTCCTTGAACCTCAGCGCCGACGGGTCGTCGGCGACACGCACCCACTGGCCGTCGCGCGTGATACCCAGCGGGATCACGTCCCACTTCGTGCGGTCGATGGCCGTGAGGATGCCGGCGGCCGTCGCACAAGAGACTTCGTGTTCTGAGGAGCGCCCGCCGAAAACGATGAGGACGCGAGGACGAGAAATTGCTGTCATGGGTCCAAGCCTACCGCGCGTCAGGCTTTTCCCGCCCGAGTGTGCGCGTTTAGACCAACTCGATCTTCCACCCATCCATCTTCTGCGGGCGCGACAGCAGCATGCGGCCCATGTCGGCGATACTCGCGCGCCCCTCGACGACCTCGACGACGGCGCTGGTGATCGGCATGTCGACGCCCACGGAGGCGGCGACCTGGAGGATCGGTCCTGCCGAGGCGACGCCCTCGACGACGCCCGGGGACAGGGCCATGGCCTCGGCCAGGCTCATGCCGGAGCCGAGGCGGTGGCCCAGCGAGAAGTTGCGCGACAGGCGCGAGGAGCAGGTGGCCACGAGGTCACCGATGCCCGACAGACCGGCGAAGGTCGCGGGGTCTGCGCCCAGGGCCGTGCCCAGGCGCGTCATCTCGGCCAGACCGCGTGTGATGAGGGTCGAGCGGGTGTTAATGCCCAGGCCCATGCCCTCGGCGGCGCCGATGGCGACCGCGATGACGTTCTTGGTCGCGCCCGCCATCTCGGTGCCCACGACATCGGTGGAGACGTAGGGGCGGAAATAGGAGTTGTGGCAGGCCCGGGCAATCTCCTTAGCCAGCTCGACGTCGGTGGAGGCCACGACCGTCGCGGTCGGCTGCTGCTCGGCGATCTCGCGCGAGAGGTTCGGCCCGGACAGGACGGCAATGCGTTCCTCGGGCACGCCCGAGGCGTCGGCGATGACCTCGTCCACCCGCTTCAGGCTCCCCAGCTCCAGTCCCTTGGCCAAGGACAGTAGGGCGACGTCAGGCACGAAAGCGTCACGAGCCGCCTCCAGCGTCGCGCGTACGGCCTTGACGGGGACGGCGACGACCACCAGCTGCTCGCCAGACACCGCGCTGGCGATGTCGGTCGTGGCGCAAATGCGCTCGGACAGAGTGATGCCCGGCAGGTACGTCGGGTTTTCGTGGCCGTTGATAAAGGAAATCGTGTCGGCGTTACGCCCCCACATCGTCACGTCCACGCCCGCGTCTGCAAGCACCTGCGCGAACGTCGTTCCCCAAGCACCCGTTCCCAGGACCGCTGCTGTTGTCATACTCATCGAGACCTCCCTGTCAGCGACAGTCTACTAGGATGGGAAAACCGTCACACTTCAAGGAGGGGCTTTGTCTCACCGCCGCGCGATCCCCACAACAGTCCTGGCATCGGCCGGCATCCTCGCGCTCGCCGCCTGCTCCCCCGCCACCCCGGCGGGAGCTCCGCCTACGAAGCCTGCCACGGCCTCGTCCAGCCAGGGATCCTCCCCCACGGCGAACGCGAGCGCGCAGTCGGGCACGCAGAGCGCGGCAAGCGAGCCGGGTCTGGACACGACCAGGCCCATCAACGCGGACAACTGGACCTCCTCGGTGTCGATGCTGCCGCCCGTGCGCACTCAGAACCCGGATCGGGCGCTGGTTCTCACCGACATTCGCGCGGCCTCCCACGAGGGCTTCACCCGCGTCGTACTGGAGTTCGACGGCGAGGGGTCCCCGGGCATCCGCCTGGCGCAGTGGAGCGACCAGGCGATCGAACAGGGCCGAGGCCAGCCCATCGAGGTCGATGGCGCGGCCGTCCTGGAGCTAATCCTGGACGGCACGCCCATGACGGCTACCTCACCCGCAGGCACCTACCCGAGCGGGGCGCACGTGCGCGCGGGTGCCCTGGATATCGTTTCGGACGGGACTTTCGAGGACAACACGCACGTCGTCATCGGGGCACCCACCGAGCGCCAATTCCAGGTCGGCTTCCTGTCGAACCCGTCGCGCTTGGTCGTCGATATCAGGGACTAACCTTTCTTCGCGGCCTTCTTCGCTTTCTTGGCCCTGTTCGCCTGCTCTTCCTCCCACCAGGGGCCAGCCTTCGTGGCGGGGTCCCACACGGTGTCGGGCACGGGCAGTCCGCGCAGCTGGCCGACCCCTTCGCGGACAGCAGCAAGGATGCGCGCCGTCGCTGCGTTGACCGCGTCGTGGTCCTCGGATCCGGCGGGGCCGATCAGGTCAGACAGGTCGACGGGCGCGCCGAAGTGATAGGAGATGCGCCGACCCGGGCGCATATCCATGCCCTTAGCGTTGTAGGGGGCCATGATGTCTTGCGGACCCCACTGGGACAGGGGGATGACGGTGACGCCCGTGTCGAGGGCCAGGCGGGCGGCACCCGACTTGAACTCCATCGGCCACTGGTCCGGGTCGCGCGTGAGCGTTCCCTCAGGGTAGATGCCGACGACCTCACCTGCCTTCAAGGCCTCGCGCGTGGGTGCCAGGACAGCCGAGGGATTCGAATCACGGTTGACGGGAATCAGACCCATGCCCTTGATAATCCAGCCGAACACCGGGACGGAAAACATCGACTTCTTCGCCAGGAAGCGCACGGCGGTGTTGCGCTTCATGAAATACCAGCACAGACACAGGGGGTCGACGTTCGACAAGTGGTTGGAAACCAACAGGAAACCACCCTCCGTGGGGAGGTTCTCCTCGCCGGTGACGGAGAACTTCACCCAGGGAGTCATGATGGGCGTTAACACGCCCTTCGCGAAGGAATAAAAGCCGGAGACTGCACTCATGGTGTCATTCTAGGGGGACCACGGCCCCGCAACGCAAAACCCGAGGGCCAGGTTACGCAGCAACCGAGCGCAGGTCACACGCGCGGTCGGCGCGCCGGCCCTCGCCAAGGCGCGCGGGCGCTCAGACGAGAACAGAAACAACTCCCGGCGCGACGTCCACCGTGAAAGGAATCGAGGCGATCCGGTCCCCGTCCGCCATCGCGACCATCCCCGCGGGCGCCGCGAAGGACACGACGCGCGCAGTCTCCACCTCGATGGCCGGGTGCCGCTTCGCGCGACCGGCCACAACCTGGGCCAACACCGGCAGGGCGCGCGCCACCGGCATGGGCCCCACGTGGCACACCTCCAAGATGCCGTCGCTCATATCCGAGGACTCCACCAGCGTGATCCCCCCGCCAAAACGCCCCGAGTTCGACACGGACGCAACCCAGCCGCTCATGTCACGCTCGCGACCGTCAACGGTCGCGATAATCTCGGTAGGTTCGTGCGAGGCCAGGGCCGCGAAAGCCCCATAGCCATACGCCAGCGGACCCGACGTCAGCGAGGACTCGTTCGCCAAGATATTCGCCCGCGCATCCAACCCCACCGACACAACGCCGAGCGCCAAGCGCACCCCGTCGCGCGAGCGCACCCACATGCCATCCAAAGGACGCACCCGGGAAGCGAGCGCATCCGTTGCCCTGCGCGCCCGGCCAGCCACGGCCTCGTCCCCCGCGGTGCCGGAGACGAAACCCAACGACGCCACATCACGAGCGCGAGCCAGCGGATCCGTGCCGATACCGAGCGCGCGGCACAGGTCGTTGCCGCGCCCGCCGGGAAGCGGGACGAACAGTGCGCCGGAGTCGTGACACCCGCGCGCAACCGCGCCGAGGTACCCGTCCCCGCCCAGGGCGGCCACGATCGAATCGGAGGCGACCTGAGCGGCCAGGGCAGCCGGGTCGTCGCCGGGCGTCGTCAGGCGAACCGCGACCTCCCAGCCGCCGCCGCGCAGGATGCGCACGATGCGCGGACCCAGGCGCACGGAACGCCCACCCGCCGACATCGACGAGACCAGCAACAGAATGCTCCGTCGCACTCCCCGCTCGCCCATCGCGTCAGCTATCCAGGTAACGCACGCGCGCATCCAGCTTGTGGAGCTTGCGCGTGAAGTGCTCGTAACCGCGCGAAATCACGTCAATGCCCGACACGGTGGACGTGCCCGACGCGGCCAGCGCCGCGATCAAGTGCGAGAAACCACCGCGCAGGTCCGGGACCTCAATATCCGCGCTGTGCAGCGGGGTCGGGCCCGAGATGACCGCCGAGTGGTAGTAGTTCTTCTGCCCGAAACGGCAGGGCGTGCCGCCCAGGCACTCGCGGTAGACCTGAATGTTCGCGCCCATCTTGCGCAGCGCCTCGGTGAACCCAAAGCGATTCTCGTACACGGTCTCGTGGACGATGGACAGGCCCTCGGCCTGCGTGAGGGCCACGACGAGGGGCTGCTGCCAGTCGGTCATGAATCCGGGGTGGACGGCCGTCTCCAGCGCGATCGAGTGCAGCGGCTCGCCCGTGTGGTAGAAACGGATGCCGTCAGCGTCGATATCGAAGCCGCCGCCGACCTTGCGGAAAGTATTAAGGAACGTGGTCATGTCGGGCTGGTGAGCGCCGCGCACGTAGATGTCGCCGCGGGTGGCCAGGGCGGCCGCGGCCCACGAAGCGGCCTCGATGCGGTCGGGCAGCGCCGTGTGGCGGTAGCCCGTCAGCTTGGCGACGCCCTCAATGCGGATCGTGCGGTCTGTATCCACGGAGATGATCGCGCCCATCTTCTGCAAGACGTTGATCAGGTCGAGGATCTCGGGCTCGATGGCCGCGCCCTTCAGGGTCGTGATGCCCTCGTTGCGCACGGCCGTGAGCAGCGTCTGTTCAGTGGCACCCACGGACGGGAAGGGCAGCTCAATGATCGCGCCGTGCAGGCCCGTGGAGGGACGCTTAATGTGCACGCCGTCGGGCTGCTTGTCAATGATCGCGCCGAACTTGCGAAGCGTCTCCAGGTGGAAGTCGATGGGACGCCCGCCGATCGCGCAGCCGCCCAGCTCGGGGATGAAGGCCTCGCCGAGCTGGTGCAGGAGCGGGCCGCAGAACAGGATCGGGATGCGCGAGGCGCCCGCGAGCGTGTCGATATCCGAGCGCGAGGCGATCTTGACGTTGGAGGTGTCCATGCGCAGCGTGCCGCGGTCCTGATCGAAGTCGATCTCGACACCGTGCAGGCTCAGCAGGTCCGAGACGACGTCGGTGTCGCGGATCAGCGGCACGTTGTACAGCTCGGAGGGTGTGTCGGCCAGCAGCGACGCGACCATGGCCTTGGGCACGAAGTTCTTGGCACCGCGAACGGTGATCTCGCCGCGCAGCGGATGGCCGCCTTCAACTTGCAGGATGGATGGCATGGAGTGCTCCTCACTATGACGTAACTGGCCCCTACTCTAGCTAGGTAGGGGCCAGTGTGCGCAGTGCGTTCAGTCGCGAGCGGACAAAACCTCTTGCTTTGGTAAGAATTTCGCCGGCAGCGTGCGCGGCTTGAACGAGGGGCGCGCGGCCTCGTAGGCCTCGATCTCGTCCTCGTGGCGCAGGGTCAGGGCGATGTCGTCCAGGCCCTCCATGAGGGTCCAGCGCACGTAGTCGTCGATCTGGAACGTGCCCGAAATCGCGCCCGCGCGGAAGGTCTTATCCTCCAGGGATACGGTGACCTGCGTGCCGGGCTCGGCCTCGAGGAGCTTCCACAGGGACTCGCAGTCCTCCTGGGAGATGATGCCGGTCACCAGGCCCTGCTTGCCCGAGTTGCCTCGGAAAATGTCGGCGAACTTGGGGGCCAGCACGACGCGGAAGCCATAGTCCTTGAGCGCCCACACGGCGTGCTCACGCGAGGAGCCGGTGCCGAAATCAGGGCCGGCGACGAGGACGGAGCCGTTCTTGTAGGCGTCCTGGTTCAGGACGAACTCGGGGTCGTTCCTCCACGCGGCGAAGAGGGCGTCCTCAAAGCCCGTGCGGGTCACGCGCTTGAGGTAGACCGCGGGGATGATCTGGTCGGTGTCGACGTTGGAGCGGCGCAGCGGGACGCCGACGCCGGTGTGGGTGATGAACTTTTCCATGGTGCGTCAGTCTTTTCTCTCTGGGGGACGAGGCCGTGGCCCTCCCCCGCTGTCGGGTGGCGGGAGGGCGGGCCTCAGAGGTCGGCCGGGGAGGACAGGGTGCCTCGCACGGCGGTGGCGGCCGCGACGAGCGGTGAGACCAGGTGCGTGCGGCTGCCCTTGCCCTGGCGGCCTTCGAAGTTGCGGTTGGAGGTGGAGGCCGAGCGGTCTCCCGCGTTCATCGTGTCGGGGTTCATGCCCAGGCACATGGAGCAGCCGGCGTTGCGCCATTCGGCGCCGAAATCGGTGAAAATTGTGTCGAGGCCCTCGGCCTCGGCCTGGAGGCGCACGCGGGCGGAGCCGGGTACGACCATGACGCGCACACCATCGGCCTTGTGGCGTCCCTTGACGACACTGGCGGCGGCGCGCAGGTCTTCGATGCGCCCGTTCGTGCAGCTGCCGATGAACACGGTGTTCACGGCGATCTCACGCATCGGGGTGCCGGGCGTGAGGTCCATGTATTCCAGGGCGCGCTCGGCGGCCGCGCGAGCGGTCTCATCGGCGAAGTCTTCCGGGGCGGGCACGGCGGCCGACAGCGGCACGCCCTGGCCGGGGTTGGTGCCCCAGGTGACGAAGGGCTCGATGTCGGCGGCCTCGAGGATGACCTCGGCGTCGAAGACGGCGTCCTCGTCGGAGGCCAGGGAGGACCAGTACTCGACGGCGCGGTCCCAGTCCTCGCCCTCGGGGGCGTGGGGGCGGCCCTTGATGTAGTCGAAGGTCGTCTGGTCGGGGGCGATCATGCCGGCGCGGGCGCCCGCCTCGATCGACATGTTGCAGATCGTCATGCGGCCTTCCATGGACAGCTCGCGGATCGCCTGGCCGCGGTACTCCAGGACGTAGCCCTGGCCGCCGCCGGTGCCGATCTTGGCGATGACCGCGAGGATGATGTCCTTCGCGGTCGAGCCGGCGGGGAGTGAGCCGTTGACGGTGATGGCCATGGTCTTGAAGGGGGCCATGGGCAGGGTCTGGGTGGCGAGCACGTGCTCGACCTGGCTGGTGCCGATACCAAAGGCCAGTGCGCCGAAAGCTCCGTGCGTGGAGGTGTGGGAGTCGCCGCACACGATCGTCATGCCGGGCTGGGTGAGGCCCAGCTGGGGGCCAACAACGTGGACGATACCCTGGTCGGCGTCACCCAGGGAGTGCAGGCGCACGCCGAACTCCTGCGCGTTCTTGCGCAGGGTGTCGATCTGGGTGCGGCTGGTGATGTCCGCGATGGGCTGGTCGATGTTGACCGTGGGCGTGTTGTGGTCCTCGGTCGCAATCGTCAGATCGGGGCGACGAACCTGTCGACCCGCCAGGCGCAGGCCCTCAAAGGCCTGGGGGCTCGTGACCTCATGCACGAGGTGGAGGTCGATGTACAGCAGGTCGGGGGCACCGTTCTCACCCTTGGAGACGATGTGGTCGCGCCACACCTTTTCCGCCATCGTTCCGCTCATTATTCCTCCTCTGGTCTCCACTTTTTGGAGACACGGTGTCAGTCGTGCTACGCACCTAATGGAAGCGCCTTGACCGCGTGTCAACCTCCCCGATCTCACGTCTCGGACGCCGCTTTGACCTGTTTCACTATCCGGCAGTTTGCCATCTCAATAACTGAGATATTAAATAGTTGTATGGAAGAGCAAACATCCAGTGGCGTTGGCGTCCTCGACAAGGCAGCGCTGGTCCTCAGCGCTCTCGAAGCGGGGCCCGCGACGCTTGCACAACTCGTGACCAGCACTGGGCTCGCGCGCCCGACCGCTCACCGTCTGGCCGTGGCCCTCGAATATCACCGCATGGTTGCCCGCGACATGCAGGGACGTTTCATTCTCGGCCCCCGCCTCCAGGAGCTTTCCTCTGCCGCCGGCGAAGACCGCCTCCTCCAGGCCTCGATGCCTGTCCTTCAGGCCCTGCGCGACCACACAAAGGAATCCTCCCAGCTCTTCCGCCGCCAGGGCGACTACCGCGTGTGCGTCGCGGCATCCGAACGTGAAATGGGCCTGCGCGACTCCATCCCCGTGGGCGCCACTCTGTCCATGAGCGCCGGGTCAGCCGCCCAGGTTCTGCTGGCCTGGGAGGAACCCGACCGCCTTCACCGCGGCCTGTACGGCGCCTCCTTCAACGCGACCATGCTCGCCGAGGTGCGTCGGCGCGGCTGGGCGCAGTCCGTGGGCGAGCGCGAGCCCGGCGTCGCCTCCGTGTCAGCCCCTGTGCGCGGCCCCTCGGGCCGCGTGCTGGCTGCCCTGTCCATCTCTGGCCCCATCGAGCGCATGGGCCGCCAGCCCGGACGCCAGCACGGCCCCTCCGTCATGGCCGCGGCCAACCGGCTCTCCGAGTTCCTCGCCACCGTCGAGGACGCCGCGGAACTCTAAGCCGCGATACACGCACGCAAACGGGCGGGCCGGGACGATAGCTATCGTCCCGGCCCGCCCGCGTATCGCCGCCACCTCGTCAGGGCACAAGACGCCCATTAGCATCGAAGGTGTAAGCAGTGCCGTCCACAACGACGCGGCCCGTGGCCATCGCGCCCGAGGGATAGCAGTAGAACCAGGACTCGCCGTCCTTGACCCAGCCGGTGGCCATACGGCCATCGCCGGACAGGAAGTACCAGGTGCCTCCCAGGTTCACCCAGCCGGTGGCCATCGAGCCATTGCCGTTCAGGTAGAACCATGCACCACCCAGGTTCACCCAGCCGGTGGCCATCGCACCGCTGCCGTGCAGGTAGTACCAGGTGTCGCCGTCCTTGAGCCATCCGGTCGCCATGGCCCCGGTGTCGGGATCCAGGTAGTACCAGGTGCCACCCACGGCGGTCCATCCGGTCGCCATCGCGCCCGAGGGGGCGTAGTAGCGCCACAGGCCCTCTTCCTTATCCCAGCCGGTCTTCATCCAACCGGCTGCGTCGAAGGCGTAGGTCACGCCTCCCAGCTCGATGCGCTCGTTCGCCGGGTAGGTGCCGTCCGGGTAGCGCAGCCACCAGCGCCCGTCAGCCGCGCGCATCCACGTGCCGTCCTCGGCGACGGGGCCAGGTTCAACCCGCTCCCCCGCTGCCTGTGTGAAGACAGCGACCGTGCGTGCGGGGACCGTGACGACACCCGTCTTCGCCGAGAAGGATGCCTCCTTGACGACGGAGTCAGCGCCCGTGGCCTGAGCGTCATGCAGCTTAAAAACACGACCAGCCAGGCCGTCGACGCTCTGCGTCAGTTGCTTGTCCGTCGCGTTGAACACGACGAGCGCACCGTCAAGGGCCGGATCAACGTCCGTCCCAGCCCCGGCCTCGTCGTTGATAAGCATCATGATCGTCCCATCCACGGCCTCGGAGCCGGAGTTCGGGAAGGTCACCTTCTGGTTGATGAGCTCAGCACTGCCCAGCGTGAACAGGCGCGAAGACGAACGCACGCGCAGGAAGTCCATTGCAATCTCCGAGGAGGTGCCGATCTGCTCCGGGGTCGGCTTCAGATCGGGATTCTCCAGCAGGGGACGCATGTGGTCCCAGGCAGCGCCATTCTTGGACTTGATGGGCAGGCCATGGCCGAAACCGTTGTCGCGCATAGACCAATCGATCGCGTTGTAGTAATCACCCGAGTTGTAGGAGTCACGATCCAAGGACTTCGAGCGCAGCGTCTCTGTGCCCGACGCCCAGAACGAGGGCGACTGAGCCAATGCCACGGATGCCTGGCTGATCAGCGACATGCGCACGCGGTGCTCCATCGGAGCGTCCGCGGGCATCTTGTAGGTCACCAGATCGAAGAGCGTCTCATTGTCGTGGGCGTCCACGTAGTTGACGTTCTCCGCAGGCTGGGACGCGAATCCCGCGCCCTGACCGTTGTAGTCCAGCTGCGACCCCTTCACGGTCTGACCATCGTAGGTCGTCAGCGTGTAGTCCTTCAGGTTGCCCGCAAGCCCCAGCTTCACGAGGTCCACGCGATGCAGGTAGTCCGCGCGACGCTCCGTCTCCGAGCGTGTGTCGAGGCCGTTGAAGTCCGAGAACGCGCCCGAACCGAAGCCCTGCATGACGCGGTGGTCGTCATCGAAGGGACCGCCGCCGTGGACGGCGTCGCGCAGACGGTCGTTGAACGCGCCGATGCCGGTGCCGTCCAGCTGGCCCTGCGTGGCCTGCGTGAACAGCGCGTTGTTCGCGACCTCACCGAAGTTCCAGCCCTCGCCGTAGATGTACAGGCGCGAGCCGTCCACGCCGTCCTTCTCGAGGGTGAGCTGCGAGAGAGCCTCCTTGGCGCGCTTCATCTCATCTGCGGGGTGGTGCCCCATCAGGTCGAAGCGGAAGCCGTCGACGTGGTAGTACTTCGCCCAGTGAATCATCGAGTCGATCATGAGGCGTTCGCTCATGACATTCTCGGTAGCAACGTTCGAACAGCACGTAGAGGTCTCCACACCGCCCGAGGCGTTGAGGCGCTGGTAGTAGCCAGGAACGACGCGGTCGAGCACCGAGTGAGCATCTTGACCTGCGGCCGGCGTGTGGTTGTAGACCTGGTCGAGGACGACCTGCATACCGATGCGGTGCAGTCCGCCGACCATGGAGCGGAATTCGCGCACGCGGGCGCCACCGTTTTGGTGGGAGGCAGTGGCGTAGGAGCCTTCGGGGGCCATCCAGTGCAGCGGGTCGTAGCCCCAGTTGTAGGCGTCCTCGTCGGCGACGGCGGCCACGGCCGCCTGCTGTTCCTCGGAGGCCGGGCCTGCATCCTTGGGGATCTCAGGAACCTTCTGCTCGGAGCGCTTCTCAGGGATGGTCGCAATGTCGAAGGTGGGCAGCAGGTGCACCGTGTTCATGCCGGCCTCGGCCAGCTCGGAAAGGTGACGCATGCCGTTGGACTGGTACTGCGTGAAGGCCATGTAGGTGCCGCGCATGTCTTCGGGCACGGACTTGTCGGCCGCCGAGAAGTCGCGCACGTGCAGCTCGTAGATGGAGCGCTGCGCGTCGTCCTCGATGACGGGTGCCTTGACGCTCGTCCACCCGTAGGGGGCGATCGCGGGGTTGTCCATGTTGACAGCCACGGAACGCGTGGAGTCGGCGGTCAGACCCACCGAGTAGGGGTCGGTCACCTGGTTGGTCTCGACGGCGCCCGTGGAGGGCACGTAGACGCGCACCTCCCACAGGTACTGGGCACCCTCCTTGATGGCACCGTCGGCGTTGTCGACGCTCCAGCGCCCATCATCGGTGCGCGTGGCGGGGGTGCGCACGGGGTCGCCCTTCACCTCGGGGTCAGCGCCGCGCGGAGTACGCGTGTTCCACGACAGCAGCGTGACGTCCTTAGCGGTGGGTGCCCACAGCGCGAAGGTCGGAGCGCCCGCGTCATTCCAACCCACCCCGTACGAGGCCTGGGTGGCCTTGGCGGAGTAGATGGAGTCGAGCGCGGGGGCGATTTGCACGCCCGTGAAGGCGTTGACGGTCTCGCCGGACTTCTGGGCGACCGCGATCTGGCCGGTGAGGACCTCGCGGGCCCCGGCCTCGTCGAACGGGGCCTTCAGGGCGATGTAGCCGTTGAGGTTGGGGTGAGCCATCGTGACCTCGGCGGGCAGGTCGCCCGCGACGGTCAGCGGCGTGATGGTCGCTCCGGTGATAGCACCGTCCGTCAGGGCCGCGCCACCCTCGGGGGCGGTGACCAGCTCGTAGGAGAGGGCCGCGGAGCCATCGAGGACCTGGGCCCGGGTGACGCCCTGCGGGAGCAGGGAGGTCGGCCATGCCAGGGTTGTGGCATTGACCCAGTAAGCGCGCTGCTCACCGACGCCGACAACGGGAGCGTCAGCGGAGGCGATGTCCAGCTTGTGGGTCGCGGAATCATAGGTGAATGACACGAGCTTGTTCGCTTTCGTCGCAAACTGGTAGTTGGCACCACCGGCGGCGCCCTCCTGCCCGTAATTCTCATTCCAGGAACCACCGATGGCAACCTTCAACTCATACGAACCCTCCGGCAAAGCAGTGGTCGCGTAGGTGTAGGTCCCATCCCCCATCGGCTCCATGAGCGGGGCCAGGCATTCAGGCTTCCAGTTGTCGGCGCAACCCAGGTCCTTTTGGAAGGAACCCGGCAGCGTCACCATCTGGTCGGAGACGTTATTCCATACGCGGTGAGTCGCGTGGTTGTAGTAGAAAGTGACCGCAGTCTCTTCCTTTAGAGAATAGGCGATATTCGCTCCCCCGGCTGCTCCCCCTTGGCCGTAGGCGGCATCCCACGAGCCACCTTCGGCGACCTTGTACTCGTAGTCGCCCGCGGGCAGGTTGAAAGTCGCGGTGTAGACGCCCGTCGCGTCGCGTGTCAAAGCGGCCTTGGCACAGTCGGGAGCCCAGTCGGCGTCACACCCCATCGCCTTGTTATGGTTACCAGGGATTGTCACCAGCACATCGTCACCTCCGCCCGCGCCTCCCGCGTCGACGGCCTGCGTGTCTGCATCCTGACTTGCCGCCTCCCCACCCGGCTCAGCCCAGGCTGCCGGGAACGTGCCCCCCATCAGCGCAAGCGCGGCGCCTACGCCCAGGACTCGACGCAGCAGCGTCCTATTGTGTCGGTCTGTCACGAAAGACTCCCTCGTCCAAAACGATCCCCCCAACGGGGGCTGGTTACAAGGTTAGACACTGTGAAACGGTGAGCAAAGTTTTCTGCAAAGCACAAGAAAAACCGCGGCACCGCGGCAAACAAAAACCTCGCCACCGCAATGGTGGCGAGGCTCGTGGTACCCCCAACCGGATTTGAACCGGTGTTAACGCCGTGAGAGGGCGTCGTCCTAGGCCGCTAGACGATGGGGGCCTTGATTCAGTTATGAATCCGTACCCCCAACCGGATTTGAACCGGTGTTAACGCCGTGAGAGGGCGTCGTCCTAGGCCGCTAGACGATGGGGGCCTTGATTCAGTTATGAATCCGTACCCCCAACCGGATTTGAACCGGTGTTAACGCCGTGAGAGGGCGTCGTCCTAG
>ERZ772935.62-NODE-62-length-41259-cov-5.270265_pt1 | contig 41259 bp, 49 predicted proteins | sample MGYA00511683_ERZ772935 | MGnify/ENA primary metagenome ERZ772935 (study PRJEB29015, sample SAMEA2738086) | human oral metagenome | biome: human oral; feature: human-associated habitat; material: saliva | place: China | collected 2228 ...
TGAATTTTGGTACTTTTTTCTTCACAATATCTAGTGTAACAAATTTTATGCCAATAGAAATAGCCCGCCAAGAGAGCTCAAGCCAAGGCTTAAGCCTCGGCGAACTATTTCTTAGGCGGGCGTTAGCCCTTGCTGTCGTCATCGTTGCGCTTGGGTGACGACGGCTTAGTTAAGGTGATGAGCAGTAATGGCACACATGCCACTACCGCAGCTAACATCGTACTGTATCTGTCCGGATCGTGTAGTGTCGACAAATCGTTCCACCTGGAAATCGCAACGTTAATATCAGTAATTAACATTGCGATTTCCGCCCCAAAGACGGCTGCAATAATCATTGCAGCAACTGGCAGAGACCCGATCCTGCCGTCCTCATCGTAGACGACCCAGGCGGTGGCAATGGCCGCAATGTATGCGGCCACAAGCAGGATGTCCATGGCAAGGAGCCCCTTGATGGTGTCGTCCAAAGTGAACGCAACGAACACAGAGACAACGAGGGCGAGAATCGCAACCTTCAGGCTGCGTGCGGTATCCATAAGCCTTTCCTTTCACAAGAGCTACTTTCGTTGACGGGATTGTCAACGAAAGTCTGTATTCACTTTACAACATCTACATCAAAAAGTCAATAGGATATATGAAATGATTTCACAAACCAATAGAAATAGCCCGCCAAGAGAGCTTCAGCCGAGGCCAAAAGCCTCAAGGCGAACTATTTCTTAGCAGGCACTAGTCCTCGTCATTGTTGTCGCGCGTGGGCGACGACGGCACGACTACCGCGAGAAAAATCGGTAGGATACTCATAAACGATGCGAAGCTTCCCAATTCCGCTACTTTCTCCGGGCTCATTACAGTGCCAAGCGGGATGTCTATGATCCCGATATCTTTGAGTGCTCGTGCTGCTATCAATCCGGACAGAGCTGCCCAGGTAATGGAGTGGAACCATGATGGCTTCTCGTCTAGAAGCCATCTCCACATAAGATAGCCTGCAGGTAGTAGTGTCGTCGCCGTGCAGATAACAGACAAGGCGGCTGTAAAGTACGTACTCCCCGTAAGGAGGAGTATTAAGCTGGCTACGGCCAGGGCTGCTGTCATAATCTTGAGTTTCAGCATTATATGCTGCCTTTCCACTCGAACGACACAAGGACTACTTTTGCTGACGGGATTGTCAACAAAAGTCTGTATTAATTTATGCCACACTTGTGTAAAAAAGTCAACATTAATCAACTTTCTCTAAAATAATGCCCGTTCTGGCTGGCAAGTAAACTTTAAGGTCGTGGCTATTATCAGCCGGGGAAGTGAAAAATCGGGAATTATGGTCTATTCGCTCCTGTCCGCCGAAGTTCTTGTCGTCGCTACTTAGTGTCAGTTGATAAGATCCAGCTTCTGCGGGTACTGCGTAATCTGAGTGGGATTTGTCGGGCGAAAAATTGATAACAAATAAAAAGTCGCCGTGCATAAAACTGACCGTGTGATCAGATTGGCGAACTGTCAAATGGTGAACATTAGGATTATCAATTTGCCTAATAATCTTCATCAGCGCCGCGTCAAAATCGCCCAACCATTGATATTTTAAAAAGCCGTTGTCGCGTAAATTCCATTGCCGACGAGCGTGCTTAAACGACCAATTATTGCCCTCGCGCGGAAAATCAATCCATTCCGGATGCCCGAATTCATTGCCCATAAAATTCAAATAACCGCCGCCATGCAGCCCAGCTGTCATTAGACGAATCAGTTTATGCAGGGCTATTCCGCGTTCGGTCTTAAGATCTGGGTCAATTTTATCCATATGCCAATACATATTTTTATCAATCAATCGGAAAATCAGCGTTTTATCACCGACGAGCGCTTGATCGTGACTTTCGGCGTAATTAATGACTTTTTCCTCTGGCCGATGCGAACTCAAAGTGTAAGCTAATTGCCCTAAATCCCAATCTTCATCATTTTTCTCTTTCAGGGTTTTTATCCATAAATCTGGCGCACCCATTTGCAAGCGATAATCAAATCCCAGACCGCCGTCCTTTGTCGATGCACCAAGTCCAGGAAAACCGCTCATTTCCTCTGCAATTGTCGTGGCGTCGGAGCGAACGGCGTGAATGTTTTCATTTGCCAATCTTAAATAAGTGAGCGCGTCTTTGTCGACATTATCGCGGAAATAATCATCATAACTAGTGAAACTTTTTCCGAGTCCGTGATCGTGGTAAATCATACTAGTTATGCCATCAAACCTAAATCCGTCAATGTGATATTCGTCCAGCCACCATCGGCAATTGCTTGCCAAAAAATGCAAAACTTCTGGCTTGCCGTAATCGAATAATCGCGAATCCCATTCTGGATGATTTGTTGGCTTGAAATATTGTGTCGGATCGCCAGCGAAATTGCCCAGACCTTCGACTTCGTTTTTGGCGGCGTGAGCGTGAACAAGGTCAATGATGACGCGCAGTCCCATTCTGTGCGCAGTGTCGACCAATTTCTTAAAATCGTCGGGCGTGCCAAATCTTGACGAAACCGCGAAAAAGTTGCTGACGTGATAACCGAAACTGCCGTAATATGGATGCTCGGCGATTGCCATAAGTTGGACTGTGTTATAGCCAGATTCCTTGATTCGCGGCAAAACTTCTGCGGTAAATTCATTGAAGCTGGCCACTTTTTCTTTCTGACTACTCATGCCAACGTGCGCTTCGTAAATTAGTGGAACTTTTGGCTTGGGTGGAGTGTTGTTTTGCCAATTGTAAGGAGTTTTTGGCGACCACACGACCGCGGAAAAATCGATAGAATCTTTATTCTGAATGATGTAATTTGAGTATGAAGGCAGCCGCCAGCCGTCGCCGCCAGACCAATAGACACGCAATTTATATTTCTGTCCGTGGCGAAGTGAATTTTCAGGAAGATTTATGCTCCACTCGCCGTTTTTATCGCGATTTAAGGCGAATTCCTCACGCTCTTTCCAATCTGAAAAATCGCCAATTAAAAATATCTGAGTCGCATTCGGCGCCCATTCGCGAAACGTCCAGCCAGTATCCGTTTCATGAAGTCCGAAATGTAAAAAACCCATCGCGAATTCGGCTGGTGTCTTGCCGCTTAAAACCGTTTTCAGCTTCGAAGAAATATACTTCTCACGCGCCTGAATTGTGGATTTGTGCGGGGCTAGCCACTGATCCAAATCAACGAGGGTTTTATTGCTCATGTTTCTAGTATACAGCATACGGAAGGGGCTATGCTTGTAAATATCGATTAAAGTTGTATAATATATAGCAATATGGAGCGTTCAAAGCCTAATACGGAGTCTAATTCTCCTGAACTGTTCTCTGATGAAGACTGGAGGCGAATTGCTGGTGCGAATTTATTGCTCGACGGAGAAAACGACGAGATCGCAATTGCTGAGATAGAACAAGCTGCGCACGTTGGCGATATTGAGGGCGAGAAGGTTATAGTTGTTGGGTATAGTCAATCCGAAGAGGATGATTCGTATCGTCTGCAGTCAGTTGAGGGTGTGGCGGATTTGATATCTCCCATGGAAATTGATCCTGAGATTCCAGCGCCGTTTGCGATTTATACCAAAGAGATGGCTGCTTTGTGTGTGCGAACTTCACAGAAGGACTATTATTTTCCGCTTGATAAGCAGGCGATTGTATCAATAGAGTTGTTGCCGGATGATAGCGGTGTTCCTCGGTGTGTGCGTAAATTGCGCCACTATGCCAACAAAATTGAAGAAGTTGCTGGTGTCGGCGACATTCAAGATACGGAGTCGAGGCAGCTTTTGATAGATGAGATGAATGACGTTTTGAATGAGATTCCATATGATGGCGGAGTTCAAGTGAAATGCCAGGCATATAAGGTTAAAATTGACGGCAGGGAAAATAATGTAGAAGACGCTAATCCTGCGGTTTTGTCTGGATGGTTGCCGAGTTTTACGTGGCGCGATGATCGTCCTGTGCTGGAAATGTTTGATATTAAAAATCGATCTGCGACTTTTTGTGTAGATATGAAAGATGTGCTTGATATGGCGCCAATTGATAAAGAGGAGATTGGGGTCTCTATTGATTTATTTGAAACGGTTTTTAATGACGACTTTCAGGAGACTGCTTGGCAGCTAGCGACGGATCTTTCTTATGTTGACAAGTCGGAGTTTGATGAAGTATCAAGAGAATATACCCAAATATTAAATGATCATTTGTCTGAGTTTTCCGAGATTGTCGATGTTAGTTTGACTGGTTTTGCATTGGCTCCTGATGCTACGAAAAATAGTGAATTACAGTATGAATTTATGGACATTTCTGGGGCGTGTATTGATGGGATGTGTTTTGTTAGTTACCATGATAAATTTTACGCGGCGATTGAAGTGACGATAGATGATGAATCTGGAGGCTTTCCGAAGAAGATTTACGTGATGCCCGACAGAGATAAGATTATTCGCTTGGAAGGATTTGACAGTGAAGCTGAAGAGCTTAAAATGGCGGTAAATGAACTTCATAAAATTGCAAATTTTGCAAGTGAAGTAGTTAATGATAAGTGTTTCTATAAATTGCCTCTTAATGAGCAGCTTGATGTATTGAGTCAGTATGAATGCGCCGCTCGTAATGTAATCCAGGATATTAGCAGAGTGCGGGAGTTTAAGGGTGAATGTGTAGTTTCGGTATACCGATGTTTGCCTGGAGATTTGCTGAATGCTGTTTCGTGGAATGATGTTCCACTAGAAGAAGTGAATAGTCATGAATATGTTGAAAAATTTGCGCTGCGTGCGGATAATTTGGTGGTTTGGAATCCAGAAATTAACGATAGACCAGATATTGACGGCCGAATATTAAGCGCGTCGGAATTGCCACTTAGTCGCGGCGAGCCTGTGCTAATAGTTAATAACGTGGAAGAGAATAAATATTACTTGGTGCGATGTAGCGATGTGATTAGCTTGTCACGAAACGATCCGTCAACCATTTCATGATATAATCAAACAGATTATGCAGAAAAAACCTTTTTCTTTTGAAATGACTTCACGATTTAACGACACGTTGGCGCGAACGGGAATTATTCATACGCCGCATGGAGATATTAAAACGCCGGCGTTTATTGTTGTTGGAACTAAGGCTAATGTTAAGGCGATGATTCCGGAGATGGTGAAGGATATTGGCGCGCAGGCGGTGCTGGCGAACGCTTATCATTTATATCTGCAGCCGGGACATGAGTTGATTGAGAAGGCTGGATATCTTGGTAAATTTATGCACTGGGATGGTCCGACGTTTACGGATAGCGGTGGTTTTCAGGTGCTGAGTCTGGGGTCGGGTTTTAAGAAGGTTTTGGCAATGAGTACTGATGTCGATGAAGAGATCGCAATTGCGAAAAAATCGTCGCGTCATGCTTGGGTGGACGAAAACGGCGTAATGTTCAAGTCGCATCTGGATGGCTCTTACCATAAATTTACGCCAGAATTGTCCATGCAAATTCAGGCTGGAATCGGTGCTGACATTACTTTTGCGTTTGACGAATTGACCTCTTTGATTGATCCGTACGAATATCAAGTTGAGGCGCTGGCCAGGACGCATGCTTGGGCGGAGCGAAGTTTGGCGGAAGTCAAGCGCTTAAGGGCGGCTCGTCCAGATAAGCCGTATCAAGCTTTATTTGGTGTTTTGCAAGGCGCGAATTACGAGGATTTGCGAAAGCAGACTGCCGAGTTTCTGGGCGCAATGGATTTTGATGGCTATGGAATTGGTGGTGCTTTGGAAAAGGAGACTATGGCTCAGACGATTCAGTGGGTCAATCAAATTCTGCCTGAAAATAAACCGCGTCATTTACTGGGAATTTCCGAGCCTGATGATATTTTTGCGGCAATTGAGCAGGGAATTGATACCTTTGACTGTGTGAGTCCGACGCGAGTGGCTAGGAATGGCGCCGCGTATACGCCGTTTGGTCGGGTTAATGTGCGCGGTCGAAAATACCGCGAGATGTTTGCGCCAATTATGGACGATTGCGATTGCTATACTTGCAAGAATTACACGGCAGCTTATCTCTGTCATCTTTTGCACGCCCGCGAGTCGTTGGCTGGAACGTTGTTGTCAATTCATAACGAGCGATTTATCGTTAAGTTGGTTGATGATATTCGTGCTAGCTTGGAGGACGGGACTTTTTACGAGTTCCGTGATTCGTTCCTGGCGAAGTATTATAGCAAGAAATAGGCTATTTACAACTGATTAGAAAACCGTTATAATTAAACTCATACGCCGTGAGGTCTTTTTTATGGACTGTACCCGCGTGAAAATAATAACTAAATTAAGGAGAACTTCTACAAATGGCAGATGCATTTGACCGAAGCAAACCGCACGTTAACGTTGGTACAATGGGCCACGTTGACCACGGTAAGACTACGCTGACTGCTGCGATTACTGCAGTGTTGGCAAAGCGCCTACCAAGCGCAGTTAACAAACCTGTTGCGTACGACCAGATCGACAACGCACCAGAAGAGAAGCAACGTGGTATTACTATCGCGTCTTCACACCAAGAGTATGAATCAAACAATCGTCACTATGCACACGTTGACATGCCAGGACACGCTGACTATGTTAAGAACATGATCACCGGTGCTGCTCAGGTTGACGGTGCGGTATTGGTTATCGCTGCAACTGACGGCCCAATGCCTCAGACTCGTGAGCACGTTTTGCTTGCAAAGCAGGTTGGTGTGCCAAAGATCGTTGTCTTCTTGAACAAGATGGACATGGCTGACGAAGAAATGGTTGAGTTGATCGAAGAAGAAGTTCGCGAACTTCTTGAAAAGAACGGCTTCGACAAAGACGCTCCAATCATCAAGGGTTCTGCTCTTAAAGCTCTTGAAGGTGACGAGAAATACGAAGACGCTATTATGGAATTGGTTGACGCAATGGACAGCTACATTCCAGAGCCAGCACGTGACATGGACAAACCATTCATTATGCCAATTGAGGACGTCTTCTCAATTAAGGGTCGTGGTACAGTAGCAACTGGTCGTATCGAGCAGGGTGTTGTTAAATTGAACGACGAAGTTGAAATCGTTGGTTTGAAGCCAACTCAGAAGTCAGTTGTAACTGGTATTGAGGCCTTCAAGAAATCTCTTGACCAAGGTCAAGCAGGTGACAACGCAGGTGTCTTGCTACGTGGTATTGAGCGCAGCGACATTGAGCGCGGTCAAGTTTTGGCAAAGCCAGGCACAATTACTCCACATACTGAGTTTGAAGCTGAAGTTTACATCTTGAAGAAGGAAGAAGGCGGTCGCCACACTCCATTCTCAAAGGGCTACAAGCCACAGTTCTACTTCCGCACAACTGACGTTACTGGTGAAGTTGAATTGCCAGCTGACAAAGAAATGGTTATGCCAGGCGACACTGTAACCTTCAAGGTTAAGTTGCTTGCACCAATCGCTATGGAGCAAGGTTTGAACTTTGCTATCCGCGAAGGTGGCCGTACAGTTGGTGCTGGTGTTGTTACAAAGATTAACAAATAATCTTGATAACACAAGCCTAATTAAATCCCCCGAACTTTCGGGGGATTTTTGATTGCTACAAGAAGGGGTTAATTGACAAAGCGGTAATGTTTATGGCAGAATAAATACATCTAATATAAAACAGAAAAAGGAGATTTGGTGAATAAACAGAAATTGCTAATTGTTGGCGGAGGTGGAATGGTTGGTGCGACGGCGGCTTATGCGTGCGCGTTGCGTAGTGTTATTGAAGAGGTTGTGTTGATTGACCGTAATGAGGATTTGGCTTGGGGTCAAGCGGCTGACATCAATGACGCGATGGGAATTGACAGAAATGTCGTGGTTCATACGGGAAATTATTCTGATATCAATGACGATGACATCGTTGTGATTACTGCGGGTGCGCCGCAACTTCCTGGTCAAACCCGATTAGAATTGATTGACGTTAATGCAAAAATTATGCGTGATATTGTGAAAAATATTATGGCGAATGGCGCGAAGCCGTATTTGGTGATTGTCAGTAATCCGGTTGATGTTCTGACTTACGTGGCGCTTAAGGAATCTGGTTTGCCGAAAAATCGCGTGTTTGGGACGGGCACGACGCTTGATACTTCGCGAATGAAGTCGTATCTGGCGGATGCGTTCAATGTCGACAGTAAAGCGGTTGACGCTTATATTCTGGGCGAGCATGGCGATTCATCATTTTCGACAATTGAGACGGCGCAAATTGGTGAAGTGCCGATTAGGGAATATCCTGGATTTACAGAGGAAATGATTGACGGAATTGAGCAGAAAGTCCGCGACCGAGCATATCGGGTGATTGAAACAAAGAAATCGACATATTTTGCAATTGGGTTTGTCGTGTCTAAGATTGTTTCGGCGCTCCGAAAATCGACACACACGGTTTATCCTGTTTGCTCTTTGGCTGAAGGCGAATATGGACTTAATAATGTTGTACTTGGATTGCCATCAACAATCAGTAGCGACGGCGTGAAGATTTTGGCGGGCTATCCGCTTACCGAGCGAGAAAAAGAATCACTGAATAAATCCGCTGGAATTATCGCGGAAATGATTTCTCATCTTGATAAAGCAGAAAATTGCTGATATAATCGCATAGTTAATAATAATTTATCTCGAGAACTCGATTGACTATAAATAGGGCAATTAGAGGTTACGAGATTGCACATAAGAGGAGGAGCTATGGCTCAAGATACAGGAATTAAAATCCGTATTCGTCTAAAGGCTTATGACCACAAAGTCATTGACCAATCAGCAAAACAAATTATCGACACCGCAATTCGCACAGGTGCTAACGTGGCTGGTCCAGTGCCTTTGCCAACTCGACGCAGCACTTACACTGTCGTAAAGAGTCCGCACGTTTACAAAACTGGTGGTGAATCTTACGAGCGCCGCGTTCACAAGCGTCTGATTGACATTACAAACGCTACACCAAAGACTATTGATAGCTTGCAGAACTTGAATTTGCCGGCTGGCGTTGACGCTGAAATTCGTATGTAATTTAACGATATATAAAATTTCCGCCTCTTGAATGGGGCGGATTTTTTATGCTATAATTCCATTTAGCTTATGACAAAACAAAAAACTCGTACTTATGCTCGCAATCGCTCGAAGTCTAGCGAGCTATTTAGTCGCAAAGGGCGCGAGCGTATTTATGATAATGACGGCTCATTTTTCTTGAAATTGGTGATTTTTGTGATATTAAGCGCGCTGTGGCTTCGTCTAAAAAATCCAGTTGAAGTTGGTGGTTTGGTTGTCCAAGCTATTCCTGTCGGGCTATTTATTGCGTTGCTGCTGGTATTAAAGATTGAGAAATATCAATTCAACCGGAAAATTTGGTACGTCACGATAATTTTCATGGCAATTCTGACCTCGTTTACGCCGGTTGGCGTGATGATTTAGCTTATGCTTACGAAATATTAAGGGATATATTAATAATCTCTGCTATTAATGTAAATACTATGATTGACATTTTAGCTATTTTTTAGTATAATAAAAACATGGAAAACACTAGATCTAACTCTCCGTCGATCCCAACTATTTTAGACGGTATTAAAGCTGCTGATATAAAGGTTAATTATGGGCCGGATCTGCCATCGGATCCAGATGTTGTAGAGTATTTTAACGAACGACGTCCAGATACTTGGTCTATAATTCCACCAGAAGAGGAGTTGAATCCTCAACAGAGAGAAGCCTTGGCCGTCTTCGACAATGCTGACAATTTGCGGGAAGATCCCAGCTATAAAATCATAACGACTACATCTCGTATATTAGTAGAGGCAGAGGCAAGACGCCTCAGTAGGCAAAAAACAACACAGGTGGTAGATAAATGTATAAAGTCAGGGATGATTGCTAAAGAAAATAGAGATCGCTTGATAGATAGGTACGCTAAAGTAACTGAAGGGACGATCCTTACTCTGCGCCGTCAAGTGCTCGACGACGAACTAGATGAGGACAGTCTCTTTCGTGAATATCTTCAGCCTGGAGCCTCAAGCTTGGGTAGGCTGGCTATACTGGAGTGTCTTGACTTCAGCGAAGCGAGCATCCGAGGAGCTATATCATGCGGGAGCATAGATGATTACGAGAGTAAGAAATCTAAAAGTGAAGAGTTTTTTGCCTTAACTGACGAGGAGCGCGAAGAGAAATTAAAAAAGCTTCTTAAACGATCCGAATATGCAATCAGGCAACAGCGAGCAGACAGAGAAAAGCGAGAACAAGAAGCTGCCTTGGAAGCCGCCTATAATAAAATGTTCGGGGATGACTTGAAAGGGGCTACTCGGCGGATCGAGAGAGACGCAGAATCACTGCGACAAGATGGCTATACATTACTATCTTCTGCAGCAAGTCTTATGCACAGTAGAGAGAAGGCTGGACCCGTCGCAGGAAGTCTAGGGGAGCTACGCCAAGCCTTTCCGGATTTATGTTACCCAAGCGGACTAAACGCGCTTGATTGTTTAGCATAAGAATGTTCCGCAGACACGAAAATGGCAGTGTTAGTGGGCGCTCAAGTTATGGGATCGGGCAAAGTATACGCTCTTGGTACAAACTTAGCAACTATTTATAAAAAATCAGATTCCTCAGAGGGCTGACCCTAGTCAGACTCGTTGACAGTCTATCGCTTCATGTGCTATAATTACTAGGTAATTTCTATTACGCGTAATATCAACTGTTCTCCTTGGTGAATGAGCAGGTCTGGTTATGAGCGGATGTTTGCATTTAACGTTCTCCCAGAATCCAGAAACCGCACGTCATCAGGAGTATTTAAGTGGGAGTGAGGAAAAGTGAAAACACTTCTCGGTACCAAACTTGGTATGACCCAGCTCTTGGCTGAAGACGGCAAAGCCATTCCGGTAACGCTGATCCAAGCCGGCCCTGTCACCGTTACTCAGGTGAAGACTGTCGAAACCGACGGTTACAATGCGGTACAGGTAGCTTTTGGAGAGGGTAAGAACCTGAGCAAGGCCGTGGCTGGACACGTTAAGCCAGCCCAAGTGACCCCGAAACATATTCGGGAATTCCGTGTCGACCAGATTCCAGAGGATCTGAAAGTTGGCAGTGAAATTAATGTTTCCGCGTTTGAAGTCGGCGATTTTGTCGATGCAACCGGAACCAGCAAAGGTAAAGGTTTCGCTGGAACCATTAAACGCCACAACTTTAAGCGTCATCGTAAGACGCACGGTGGTAAAGGTAATACTCGTAAGCCAGGTTCAATTGGCTCGATGTATCCACAAAAAGTTTTCAAGGGTAAGACGATGGCTGGCCATATGGGTCACGAACGTGTTACTGTTAAGAACTTGGAAGTGGCATATGTTGATCCAGAGACCAATCTAATCGGGGTTAAGGGCGCTGTTCCTGGACCACGAAAGGGGCTGATTATTTTAGGAGGTAACAAGTAATGGCAGATTCAACCAAACTTCCTAAAGACATTTTTGCTGTGGAAGTGCCAAATCACGAATTGTTGAAATTGGCATATGACAGCTACTTGGCAAACGCACGCCTAGCTAGCGCTACAACCAAGCAGCGCGGTGAAGTTTCTGGTGGTGGTAAAAAACCATGGAAGCAAAAGGGAACTGGTCGAGCACGTTTCGGCTCAACCCGTAACCCAATCTGGCGCGGCGGTGGTGTAGTATTTGGCCCACGCGGTAACGAAAACTACACTAAAAAATTGTCAAAGACTGCTAAGAAAGTGGCAGTTCGCCAAGCTTTGACTGTAGCTAACGAAGCTAAGAAGATTGTCATCAAAGACGTTAAGACTACTGGCAAGACCAAGGAAGTCGCAACATTCTTAGCTGACAACAAGTTCGAGCGCCGTGTTCTGATCGTTGTAGATGAGAAGACGCCAGAACTTATGCGTGCTACAAACAATATTCAGAACGTTTTGGTGGTTCGCGCTAATTATCTAAGCGTTTATCACATTCTGAATGCGGATACAATCGTTATAACACCGAAAGCTCTACCTGTAATTACTGCATGGTTGGGTAAGGAGGAAGCGTAATATGAAACAGACGATTATTATCCCACGCGTTAGTGAAAAGGCTTACGCACAGAGCGCCAACGGTGTATATGTGCTACGCGTTCCACTTAACTTGAATAAGAACGAAATCAAATCAGCTGTAGAAGCGCAATTTGGCGTTACTGTAGTTAAGGTTAAAACCTTAGTACAAGACGGTAAAGCTGTACGCTTCTCACGTGGCAAGAACCGTTATCCTGGCACAACAACGCGCAAGGATTGGAAGAAGGCTTACGTGACGCTGAAAGAAGGCGATAAGCTCGATGTGTTTGACGCAGTAGAGCAGCAGATGGAGGAGACCAAGTAATGCCAGTGAAAGCTTACAATCCAACCACTCCTGCTCGTCGCGGCATGACGAGTCAGGATTTGTCAGACATTACAACAAGAAAACCTCTTAAAAGTCTGATTAAAGCTAAAAAGCAAAATGCCGGTCGCAACAACCAAGGTCGAATTACTGTTCGTCATCGCGGAGGCGGCGTTCGTCGTCACTACCGCTTGGTGAACCACAATTTGCCAGCAGGCTTGACCTTGACGATTGAAGAAATCGAATACGATCCAAACCGCTCAGCTCGTATTGCTCGAGTTAAGGATCAGTACAATTTGTACCACTACATCTTAGCTGACACCTCAATGGTTAAGGGTAAAACTATCCGAACTGGCGAAGAAGCTCCAATTGAGGCTTCAAACCGTTTGCCATTGTCAGTTATTCCTGTTGGTACGATGATTTACGCTATTGAGTTGACCGCTGGTAAGGGCGCACAAATGGTACGCGCTGCCGGCGCTAAAGCTCAGTTGATGGCGAAAGAAGGCAACTACGCAACTATCAAATTGCCATCTGGCGAAGTTCGCAAAGTTCGCTTGGAAGCTACCGCTGCTATCGGTGTAGTCGGTAACGTCCAGCACCAAAATGTTAAGATCGGTTCAGCTGGTCGCAAACGTCGCAAGGGTATTCGCCCAACCGTTCGTGGTGTCGTTATGAACGCCGCAGACCACCCACATGGTGGTGGTGACGGTGGTCGCCACGGTACTGGTAAAGCACCACGTACTCCTTGGGGTCAATTGACATTAGGTTATCGAACTCGTCGCCGTAAAGGCTCGAATAAATTAATCGTACGCACGCGTCACGACGCGAAGAGGAAGAGGTAAATCACGATGAGTCGTTCATTAAAGAAAGGTCCATTCGTCGATGTAAAGCTAGCAAAGAAAATTGCTGCTCTTAGCCTTGACGATCGAACCGTTATTAAAACGTGGGCGCGCGCTTCGACTATTACACCAGAAATGGTTGGTCGAACGATTGCTGTCCACAACGGTAGAGTGCACGTCCCTGTGCTGATTACCGAAAACATGGTTGGTCACAAACTCGGTGAGTTTAGTCCAACTCGTAAGTTCCGTAAGCACGGCGGAAAGGATAAGAAGTAATCATGGCTGATACAACTTATACTGTTCGCGCTTACGCAAAAGGTGTTGATCAGGCGCCACGTAAGGTTAGCTTGGTTGCTGCATTAGTGCGAGGTCGTACTGTAGCTGATGCGCTAGTTATTCTGGAGCACGTTCCAAAGCGCGCTGCTAGCCCAGTTAAAAAGGCTATCGAAAGTGCTAAGGCAAACGCCATTAACAACCACGGCTTGGACGCTAAAAGCTTGGTAATTACGACTTTGAGCGTTACTACTGGCACGCGTTTGCGCCGCTTTAAGCCTGCATCACGTGGCCGCGCTTTGCCATTCCAGAAAAAGACTTCAAATATTTTGGTTGAAGTAACTGGTGTAGAAAAGCCAAAGAAAGCGCCTGCAAAAAAGGCCGAAGCTAAGGCAGAAGCAAAAACTGCTAAGCCTGCAGCTAAAAAAGCCGCTAAACCGGCAGCAAAAAAGGAGGAGAAGTAAATGGGTCAAAAAGTGAATCCAATCAACTTCCGCCTACAGGTCAATAAGAACTGGAGCTCTCGTTGGTTTACGGCCAATAAAAAAGAGTTTGCAGAGGCGATTCGTCAGGATCACGAAATCCGCGAGTTGATTGAAAAGAAATTTGCCTCACGCCCAACTATCAATCGCATTGAGATTGAGCGTAGCGCTAACTTGATCACGATTACAATTCACACAGCAAAAGCTGGTGTTGTTATCGGTCGCGGTGGTGCTGGCGTGAACGAATTGAAGAAGCAAGTTGAGAAGATTGCTGGTCAGCCAGTTCGTATCAACATTGAAGAAGTTCGCCGTCCAGAATTGGCAGCCAAATTGGTAGCTGAGAATATCGCTCGCCAATTGGAGCGCCGAATCAACTTCCGCCGTGCAACTAAAATGACCGCACAAAACACCATGAATGCTGGCGCTAAAGGTATTCGTATTGAGGTGGCTGGTCGTTTGAACGGTGCTGAAATGGCACGTCGCGAAAAGGTAATTGAAGGCTCAGTGCCTCTACACACCTTGCGCGCTGATATTGACTTCCACTGCGCTCGCGCTCAGACACCAGCTGGTATCATTGGCGTGAAAGTGTGGATTTATAAGGGAGAAAGGAGTCGCTAAATGCTGTTACCAAAGAAAACTAAGCACCGCAAAGTGCGTATTGGAAAAAACCGCGGTCAAGCAACTCGTGGCAATTACATCGCGTTCGGCGACTTTGCATTGCAATCACAATCAAATGAGCGCATCAACTCCCGCCAAATCGAGTCTGCTCGTCAGGCGATGACTCGTTACATCAAGCGTGGTGGTAAGATTTGGATTCGAATCTTCCCTCACACTCCAGTTACCCGAAAGCCACTTGGCTTGAAGATGGGTGGCGGTAAAGGTAACCCAGAGTTCTTCGTTGCTAAGGTAAAGGCTGGTACTGTTCTGTTTGAGATGCAGGGCGTTTCAGAGGAAGTTGCTCGCGAAGCAATGCGTCTGGCTAGCCACAAATTGCCAGTCAAATGTAAGTTCATCAAGCGGGAGGACGCATAAATGGCTGAAACGAAGAAAACTGTTAAAGCAGCAGTTGTTAAGACTATTGACGACTTGAAGAAGGAATTGGCTGAAAAGCGAAACGACTTACTTCAGGCAAAACGTTCTCACGCTGCTGGCGAATTAGTTAATCCAAAAGCGTTGCGTTCACTCCGAAAGGAAATTGCACGCCTGCTGACACAAATTAATAATACAAAGGAGAGCAAGTAATGGCCCGACGAACATTGATTGGCGTCGTAACGAGTGCCAAGCGCGACAAGACCATCACTGTGACGGTCATTAGCCGCGAAACGCATCCGCTATACGGCAAGCAGTACACCGTGACTCGCAAATACACTGCTCACGATGAAACCAACGAAGCAGGTGAAGGCGACAAGGTGCAAATCGAAGAGACTCGCCCAATTTCCAAGACTAAGAGCTTTACTCTAGTTAAGGTGATTGAAAAGTCTCGCGGTTCTATCAAACTAAAGGACGAAGTTTCTGGCGAAACTAAGGAAGAGGCTAAGGAGGATGACAAATGATCCAACAAGAATCTCGCCTTAAGGTAGCCGACAACTCAGGCGCTAGGGAAGTTTTGTGTATCCGCGTTCTTGGTGGTACACGACGCCGTTACGCTCGCGTTGGCGACGTAATCGTCTGCTCGGTAAAAGACGCTAGCCCAACCGGTAACGTTAAGAAAAAATCTGTTGTTAAGGCTGTAGTTGTCCGTACTCGCGATCAAATTCATCGCAAAGACGGCTCAACAATCTGTTTTGACGACAATGCCGTAGTGATTATCAACGATGACAAGCAGCCAAAAGCTACTCGTGTCTTCGGTCCAGTTCCACGCGAACTTCGCGATATGGGCTACATGAAGATCGTCAGCTTAGCTCCGGAGGTACTCTAATGGCTCGAATTCATAAAGACGATACCGTAAAAATTATTGCTGGTAAAAATAAAGGCACAACTGGTAAAGTTCTAAAAGTTAGCACAAAAGACCAAACTGTTTTGGTAGAGGGTGTTGGCGTTGGACATCGCCACGTTAAGCCAAGCCAGTACAATCCAAAAGGCGGCAAGAAAGATATTCACGTACCAATGGATATCAGCAAAGTCGCTTTGGTTGTTGATGAGAAATCAGGCAAAACCAGTCGGGTTGGTTTAGTAAAGAATGCTGACGGCGGCAAAACTCGTGTTGCTCGCCAGGTAAAAAATAAGGAGATTAAATAATGGCAGAAAAGAAAACTGTCGTGCCAGCTCCTCGCTTGAAAGCCTTGTATCAAGGAACTTACCTTAAGGAACTACAAGCCGAATTGAATCTAAAGAACGTGCATGAAGTGCCAGCTTTGGAAAAGATCGTCGTGAGCGTTGGTACCGGCAAAAAGAAAGATGACAAGCGTCATTTCGAAATTGTCAAAAACACTGTCGAGAAAATCACCGGTCAAGCACCAGTGGCTCGACGAGCCAAAAAATCAATCGCGACATTTAGCATTCGTAAAGGTATGGGCGCGCCAATTGGTGTTAGCGTAACTTTGCGCGGCGCTCGTATGTACGAGTTTATGGATCGTTTGATTAACGTTGCTTTGCCTCGTGTTCGTGACTTCCACGGCGTTGGCTTAAAGTTTGATAAAGGTGGCAATTACAATCTAGGTATCACCGAGCAATCGATTTTCCCAGAATTGACGTTTGAGGAAACTCAGGTTTTGCACGGTTTGCAGGTCACATTTGTTATCAAGAACGGCAACAAGGAAGCTTCTAAGGCGTTGCTAGAAAAATTCGGCATGCCGTTTGAGAAGAAAGGAGGCGTCAAGTAATGGCTAAGAAATCAATGGTCGCTCGTGATAAGAAGCGCATGAAGATGATTGCTAAGTTTGCAGCGAAGCGTGCTGAGTTGAAAGAACTTGGCGACCTCGATGGTTTGCAAAAATTGCCTCGCAATTCTAGCCCAACCAGGCACAAGAACCGTGATAGCATCTCTGGTCGCCCACGCGGCTACATGCGTCAATTCGGCTTGAGCCGTATCAATTTCCGCGAAAAAGCAGCCAAGGGTGAAATCCCAGGCATAACAAAGAGTAGTTGGTAAGAAGGAAAGGAGATTAGAATATGTCTATGCAAACTACAGACCCAATCGCCGACCTTCTGACTCGCATCCGCAATGCGAAATTGGTTGGCAAAACGGAAGTTCGTGTTCCGTCCAGCAAGATGAAGAAAGTCATCGCTGAGCAATTAGTCAAAAACGGCTACTTGGCAGATGTCAAACTGGAAGATGCTAAACCTCGTGGCGTGTTGGTAGTTACTATCAATGAAAAAGGAACTAACAGCACCATCAACGAAATTACCCGTATCTCAAAACCTGGTCGTCGCGTTTACGTCGGCGCTAGCGAGATTCCAAAGGTAAAGAGTGGCCGCGGTTTGGTACTTATCTCAACATCAAAAGGTGTCATGACTGGCGCTGAAGCAGCTAAGGCTAAACTTGGTGGCGAATTGTTGTTGAAGGTTTACTAGCCTAATACTGCTAGCTAAAAGAAAGGCGCTCGGAGAAACCTCCGGGCGCTTTTTGTATTGCCAATAATCGCACTCTTCGTATATACTAGATATGCTTAAACCAGTTTCAGGAGATAATCAATCTTCCTGTTTTCGGATTGTGTCATAAAAGGCACTCTTCGTTAAACAGATGGACACAATCCTGAAGTTGGTTTAAGCACCCGAAGGGTGCCTTTTTATGTACCCATAATAATCAACCTACAGGAGGGGATATGAAAAACAATAAACCAAAGAGGCCGCTATTGACTGCTGGTCTAGTAGTAAGTATATTTGCTATCATCTTATCATGGACAGAGCTAGGAGTTCCTTTGTCTATTCTAGCGGCTGCTCTAATCTTGACGGAGATAGTTAGATCCAAGAAAGTTGATTTTGGATCCGGCAAACTAATAGCAAGTGTAGTAATGATTGTAATATCGTTATTCATCGCCGTGCCGATACTTATAAATTCAATGAACTCAAAAGATAAGCCAGAACCCGAAGTTGTTGGTCTTAAAGTACGCGAAGCCTGTCAAAAAATAAAAGATAGCGGCTGGGGTAAAATTACTATCAGCGGTAAATTTGCTGGCTATTCATTGCGCGAGGGTGGCTGTACTGATGAGAATATAGTAAAAACAGTATACTATAACAAGATGTTCGATGAAGTGTCACTAGCATTTGAGATTGATAAAAAAGCAGACCTTACGGAATCTGAGTTGGCTAAATACCAAGAGATGAGCTCCAAGACGGAGGCTGACAAAAAGCCAAGCAATAAAAGTACATCTTCTGGACAGAAGTCCTCTGGCTCCGCGGGAGTATCACCAGCATTCAAGAAGAGTATGGACGACTATGCGGCCTTTATGGATAAATATGTTGATGTGATGAAAAGATATAAGGCAAGCCCATCTGATGCAACGGTAATGGCCGAGTATGCCGAATTCATGAAAAAATATGCAGAGTTTACAGAATCCATAAAGAAGGTTGATCAGTCATCGCTCTCTGCTGTGGATGCTGCATACTATCTAGAAGTTACTTCAAGAGTTACAAAAAAGTTAGCGGAGTTACAATAATGAATATTTCGTTAAAAAAGAAGAAGCCAACAATAGCGCTGATATCGTCTAGTATATTAGCAAGCGTAAGCCTATTGCTGCCTTGGGCACAATCAACGCTGAACACGAGCGAGAGTGGCTTCAGTCAAATCCTGAATCCTCTACCTCTCATCGTTTTAACATCATCAATAGCGGCAACTGCATCTGCAATACTCTATCTGTGTATTGATAAGAAAGCTTGGCGAATTACTAGCGGTGTCGTAACATTGATTGGGAGTTTGGCTATTGTTGGCACATCATTATTAGCAATAGCTGGCATGAAATTAGTATTCCCTGATGGCGGCATATGGAGTGTAAGCTATGGTGGATTTGTAGCAACTGGGCTAGGTGTCCTTATGTTCTATTTCGCTATAGTACATCTAAAAAAGGTACATCTAAAAAAGCAGTAAATAGCACAAGATAAAAGGCATAGTGCGGTGAGTTGCTACTCGAGGCGTACTTAAACATTACAGTAAACAAAATAAACGTCCTCATTGCAGGGCGTTTATTTTTTATATCTATCTATACAGAGATAGTATAATAGTTATATGATCGACCTTAAGAATGTGTCTTATGAAACTAATAGTCGAGAATTGTTTAGTGATGTAAGTTTTGCCATCAACGCTGGAGATAAGATTGGACTAGTTGGTTCAAATGGTGCCGGAAAAACTACTTTATTAAAAATAATAAACGGAGATATCCAGCCTACATCAGGTGATATTATTTCGAGTGGTGAAGAGATAGGTATTTTACCGCAAAACCTGAATAAATGGCTCGATAAGACAGTTTATGATTTTATAGAAGAAGTGACCGGTGTTAAGTCGGCTAGAGAAGAATTTGATTATCAGTGTGAGAGATTAACCCAAGAGGCTAGTGAAAAGACGCTATTAGCTTATGGCGAAGCTCTGGAGAGGTATGAAAAATTCGAAGTAGCAAATTTTGACACGACGATTAAAAAGGCTTTATCACGAGCAGATCTGGGTGACATTGATCTGGATAGACGTCTGAATACATTTTCTGGAGGACAACGCACACGGATAGCTTTGGCGGCAGTTTTTGCGTCTCGTTATGATCTAATTTTGCTTGATGAGCCAACTAATAACCTTGATGACAGCGGAGTAATTTTGCTTGAAGATTTTATTGACAATTCGCCAGCTTCATTTTTGATCGTGTCCCATGATCGGCATTTCTTACGTAACACTGCAGAACGGATCATAGAATTGACTGGCGGCAAGGGTGTGAATAAGTATAATCTTGGTTATGATGAATATATTGAAGCAAGACGTGAAGCTCGTCAAGCAATGACTGATCGCTATGAGCAATATGAAAAGGAGAAAAAGCGACTATACCGCGTTGCGCGGGATGCGAGAATTCGTGCGAATTCGGCCAAAGCTAGCCACAAAAAATCGGATAGTGATAAGTTAAATGATAATTTTCGTAAAGAGCGCGCATCTTCAAATATTGCAGGGGCGGCTGGAAGCATGGAGTCTCGTCTGCGACAATTGGATGAGCCTGAAAGAGTGGAAGATGAAATTGCTATTAAGTTTGCTTTCGATGAAGTATCGTCTAAGAAACATAGCCTTATTTCTGTGCGATCGCTAAGTATTTCACATGATGGAGAGAAAGTGATAGGGCCCGTTACTTTTAATGTACGTCCTGGCGATAAAATATTGATCCAGGGAGAGAATGGTTCAGGAAAATCTTCGCTCCTCAACTTTATTATGGGGAGCAATACACCCGAGTATCATCGCGGAGAAATAAAAAAAGGCGAAAATGCAAAAATAATATACATGAATCAGTCGCAATCATTGCCACTTAAAGACAACTCACCTTTGGACAATTTGCGGTATTTATCGCCAAAACTTGAATTACACAACGCGATCAATATATTAATTCGTTTTGGTCTGGATAAACGAACAATCTCTTCGACAAAAGCAATAGATCTCAGTGGTGGCGAACGAGCTAAAGTTTTGCTTGCTGCTATGTCAACGAGCTCTCCTGATCTTATCATCTTGGATGAGCCGACGAATAACCTTGATATTCCTACGATTGAAGCTTTGGAACTGGCGCTAGGTCAGTATAGAGGAGGTGTTGTGATAGTGTCTCATGATCAAGACTTTATCGAAAATATAGGGATAACGGAGAAAATTAAAATATAAAAAAGACTTGACGGAGTGGCTTTTACTATTATTAATATTAAGATGATTATATGAATATTGGTCGAAATATTTTAAATTTAAGAAAAGCTGACATTCTTTCATAAGAACAGTTTACTGAAAAATGGGAGCAACAAGACAAACAATAAGTAACTGGGGGAAGGAGGTATTAAATGATTGAACAAAAAACATTCGGTCAGAAAGTAATAGAATTTAATAAAAAATTATCTAAAATATCAATGGAGTTACCGGATGGTTTTAAAATTATAAATCCGTTTGATGGAAGTCAAAAAAGAAATAGTAAATGAAATTTCAACAACGTTCTACAAAAGGTTTTACAATGATTGTAATAAACGTCGTATAATATTAGGAAGTTCACCAACACGTCGAGGAACGGCTATTACAGGGGTGCCATTTGAGGATGCGGAACATATTCAAAAAGAAACTGGTATTTTGATTGATAAGTTTTATATTAATAAATCATCTTCAGGTTTTTTATATGATGTAATTGAAAAATATGGTGGATGTAAAAAGTTTTATTCGGATTTTTATATGAATTTTATCTGTCCTGTTGGTATAGTTAGAACCAATTCAAAGGGAAATGAGGTTAACTGTAATTATTATGATAGTAAAAAATTGCAAGAAATATTGTATTCTTTGATCGTTAGTTCAATACAGGCACAAATTGATTTTGGAATCGATACTTCTGCGTGTTATTGCATAGGAAGTGGAGATAATTATACATTTTTATCTAAAATAAACAAAAAATATAATTTTTTTGATGAAATCATACCTTTGGAACATCCGAGATTTATAATACAGTATAACTCTAAACATAAATATGAATATTTTGAAAAGTATTTGACAGCTTTAAAGCAAAATCATGGCAAAGAAAAGGAGATAGCATATCGTTAATAAAAAATTTTAATGAAACATTAATACATGACGAGTTGTTCAAAAAGATTGATTATGTTATTTTGTTGTTGAAGGTTTACTAAGCCTCACGCAAATCAAATAAACGTCCTCATTGCAGGGCGTTTATTTTTTATGATAAACTTTTATCATATGGGAGCTGGAGTACTAAAAGACATAAAGTCGGCATATCGAGTAGCAGTAAAGGGATTGGTGCGTGATGAATCAGGCAGGCTGTTGTTCGTACAAGAGAGAAGTAATTCATGGGATCTTCCTGGAGGCGGGCTGGAACATGGTGAGGATATTACAGAAGCGTTGAAACGAGAGTTTCTGGAAGAACTAGAGACAGATATCGAAGTCGCTGCAGAAAATCCCTTGATTATTCCAACTTGGAATACGAAGTTCGACGACCCCGTTTTGATTATTGCCTACAAAGTTACTCTATTAACGACACCTCGTAAAACAGATGAAGTTTCAAACTTTAGCTATTTTGATGTTCATGAGATAAAACAAGAGAGGTTGGATTCTACTCTAATTGACAATCTTTCAAATATATATCAAATTGACCGCTAGTACTCTCGAGAGAAATATTTCTATGCTGACATGAAGCATTATTTAGCAAATCATGCAGTAATCGCAATGATTCTAACATCAGAAAAAGCATCCTCGTCAGTACGATATAACGGTGTCTTTAACCAAAGCCAATGCTTTCCATACGGCAGGCAGCATCGAAGACGCTCTCATGTCGCTCTGTGTTATAAAAGAGAATGCAGGGCACTTTCTGACGCCCGGGGATATAAATTATAATAGATTAGGTTGGCTAGCTCGGGCAATAAATTTAGGAGATATCATGGATACCATAAGAAAAACTATTAAAGCACGCACCTGGAAGGACGGTAAAGAAATTCACCCAGAAGATCAGGTTCTTCCAGTAAATCAGGTATATGCTTGGCTTTTTACTCACGATAATAAAATAGCCATCGTCTCTAAGGATGGTCGAAAGTGGCAGCTACCCGGTGGAAAACCAAATAAGCACGAGACTTACTTGCAAACCATTGTACGTGAAGTAGCAGAAGAGACGGGAATTAATACAGACAGTATGTCTAGTCAGTATAAGTTCTTTGGTTATTACGATATCTTGGAAACAGATAACTTAAAAAATGATGACGAGTACTTACAACTTCGGGTTAGTCTGAAACTTAATAAGAATGCCGATGAGTATATCTTACATCAACAGAACGAGGACGAAGAGCAAATACAGGAAGAGCAGATACGGTATGCTAAATTTGTAACAGTTGATGAACTCACACAACACATTCCATGGGCAAGCGAAAGCGCAGAGTTGAAAGCCGCTATACGGAGTCAAATAAATTTTCCCGTACCACATTAGCACATTTTTCGACCGCAACCTCATACCCGAGTGAATATCCATTGCGCTTCAACTTCGGCAGTTCGCGCACTTCGTGAAACATCATATTAAGCTTGGGTACGAAAAATAATTCCCGAAACGGCATGCCTTTGAGTCGCGACTCTTCTCGTGGCTCGGTTAAGATAACGCCAGAATTTTTTCCAAAAATCACTTTCTCGCGACCATCAGGGAAGTTTACTACAAGACACGTCGTGTATTGCGCTCGCCTATTTGTTTGACCTTCAAGTTTCTCCAGGCAATAATCTACGATTTCCTGATCACTCATCTCGTGACCATTCCAACGTCTTGTAAATACGCCAGGCTCGCCGTTTAATGCTTCAATCTCCATGCCTGAGTCGTCGGCGATAATTATTAAGTTTTTATCATTCCCGCGTAAATGACGCCTTGTGTGTCGCGCCTTCAATAGGGCGTTTTGTTCAAATGTCGTGCCTGTTTCTATGCAGTCAGGAATTTGATAATCTAAATCTGCCAACGAAATAATTGACGTCTGCGGAGAGAATTTATGAAACGCGGTAACGAATTCTGCGTATTTGCCTGGGTTTTTGGTGGCGAAAAGTATAGTTGCTGTCATTGAGTATAATTATATCAATTATCATAAATATCGAAAAATTGCTAATTTGACAGTATTATAATATTATCGAACCAAGCAATGATAATTTCATCCATATACAAAACAGCCGATAACGACGGACTAATCGCTCATATTTATGAACATTTATTAGCTCAGTATGTTTTGAAGTGTCTTCAAGACAATGAGTTCTTTGTTCTGAGCGATATCATATTGTCTGCAAAAACATATGGCGACACTTGTTTTATGGACGCCGAATTATATAGCCCAGAAGCGAAAGAGACATATGACGAGGCATTGCGAGAGTTTGATAAATTAGTCATTCCAGAAGATGAGATTTTGAGGGCTGCTGGCGAGTGTGGGATAGAAATGAATCGAAATATAGCAGAAGTCGACCGAAGTGAACTGAGTAAAAAGCTACGCGAAGTTCAGATTTCTCCGTGGCGTAAGCAAATTGATATGGCGTATCGTAAAGCTCACGATGAGAGCTCTGTTAATACGCTCTTTCGTACTTCATATATAAAATACAGTAAAGAGTCTGACGATCTTTTTCGTGAATGCGTTCTGGAGTATTCAATTGATGAAAGTCACATACAGACGCCCGTTGATCAAGCTCTGGCGGCAATTGTTATGCAGATTGTGGCTCTCAATTTCTTGACGGTCGTGCGAGAAAAATATACAGTATATGATCGTGGCGATCAGTGGTCGGAGGCGTCAATTTCGGTTGGATACAGAATGTTTCTTGGACTATTGAAGAAAGATGACAAAATAATTAATCAATTGAGTTGTGATTTCTTAGAGTATATAAAAATTTTATCGTCGTCTGTCTTTTGTGATAATTTACAAAAAGCTCTTGTTCGATGTTCGGACAATCATAAACAGGTTATATTAAATAGGAGCACGCTAAATGCGATTCTTGGAGGGTGTATTATTGGTGGCAAAGGTTGGCTAAAAATGGCGGATAGTGCTCGAATAAGGCAAATGGTTAATTCAATCGAGTTGGATATATATGAGGTTAATTCGTAGCTTGAGAACCTTGCATTTTACCCCTAGTCTGTGTTAAAATACTGAAGTTAATATCAAATCACACGAAAGGTGAGTAATGAGTCTGAGTCGAATCGGAAAACTGCCGGTGATTATTCCGGCCGGTGTGACAATCACGGTTGACTCTGGTGATGTGGTCGTTAAAGGACCAAAGGGTGAATTGAAGCAATTCATCACACCAGCAGTTGAGGTGAAAGTCGAAGACGGACAAGTCACGGTACATCCTAAGGACGAGTCCAAAGTAGCCCGTAGTCAGCATGGTCTGATGCGCGCGCTAATCAACAACATGGTAATCGGTGTAACCAAAGGTTATGAAAAGCGCCTAGAGGTTAACGGTGTCGGTTTCCGTGTTAGCTCGAGCAATAACGAGCTAGAAATGGCACTTGGATTTTCACATCCAGTCAAATACAAAGCCCCAGAAGGCGTAACTGTTACCAACGAAAAAATGATTATCGTTGTTAGCGGTATCAATAAACAACAAGTCGGCCAAGTTGCAGCGGAAATCCGCGCATTGAAGAAGCCTGAACCGTACAAGGGTAAGGGTATCAAGTACGTCGACGAGCAGATTTTGCGTAAAGCAGGAAAGACAGGTAAGTAATCATGGCTGAAAATAAGAAGCTACTCAACCGCGCTCTTCGCAAAAACCGCGTTCGCGCTAAGGTTTCAGGCACGGCAGAGCGCCCACGCTTGACAGTTACTATTAGCAATTTGCACGTTAGCGCGCAATTGATTGATGATGTAGCCGGCAAGACATTAGCTGCAGCAACTACGGTTGGTACAAAAGCAACTGGCACGATGACTGAAAAAAGTGCTGTTATTGGTACTGAAATCGCCAAGAAAGCAAAGAAAATTAAGATTAGCGCAGTAGTGTTTGATCGCAATGGTCGTCAATACGCTGGCCGCCTAAAGGCTTTGGCTGAAGCTGCGCGCCAAGAAGGATTGGAGTTCTAGTATGGCAGAGCAAGCTGCAAATACTACCCCACGTGCAGAAGGTCGTCGACCTCGAAATCCACGTGGTGGTCGCCGCGATGACCGGCGAAATGTGCGCGATGACGCACCAAAAGAATTTGAAGAATTGGTGATCAACATTGATCGCGTTTCTCGCGTGGTTAAAGGTGGTCGCCGCTTCCGATTTAAGGCTTTGGTGGTTGTTGGTAACCGCAAAGATAAAGTTGGCGTCGGTGTTGCTAAGGGCGCAGACGTTCAAGCTGCAGTTGCTAAGGCTACATCAGTCGCTAAAAAGCATCTAATTACATTGCCATTAAACGGTGAAACAATTCCGCACGACAGCGAAGTTAAATTCTCCGGCGCACGCGTATTGATCAAGCCTGCCGCTCCTGGTACCGGTATTATCGCTGGTGGTGTAGTTCGCCAAATTATCGGTGTAACAGGAATTCGCAACCTATTGACCAAATCTCTTGGCTCAACCAATAAGGTTAACATTGCTTACGCGACCATTGAAGCTCTAAAGTCATTAGTTCCACGCGATGAATGGCTAAGCGCTCAGCCTGTAAAAAAGGTTGCTAAAAAGGAGGCTAAATAATGAAGTACAATGATCTCCAAGTTTCAGCAAACAGGAATAAAAAGCGCGTTGGTCGCGGTATTGCTGCCGGTCAAGGTAAAACTGCTGGTCGCGGTACTAAAGGTCAGAACGCTCGAACAGGTAAGAAGCTCCGCGCGATGTTCCAAGGTGGTCAGCGCCCGTTGGCTCAAGCTATACCAAAGGCTCGCGGATTTAAGAGTTTGCGAACTCCAGCTCAAGTTGTGTACATGGATCACTTGAACGCATTTGACGGCAAAACCGTCGACAATGCTTTGTTGTTCACTGAAGGCTACATTGCAACTCCATTCCATACGGTTAAGGTGATTGCTCGTGGTGAATTGAAGGCTAAGGTTGACTTGAAAGTACAAGCTGCCTCAGCTTCAGTTGTTGCTGCCATCGAAAAAGCTGGTGGCTCATTCGAGAAAGTAGCTACACCTCTACGCCAAAGTGTGAAAGAAGCTGAAGAGAAATAATTTTTCTCGGTAATAATAAATCCCCTTTCATTTCGAAGGGGATTTTCTTCTGCTTTGATATTTTGGACTATTTTTCGCTACATTCTTGCGGCGCGACTAGATAAATAGTCACGTTTCTGTCGGCAGTGTCATCGCTACTGTCGTGATTGGCGATTTTTGGCTCAGAGATAATAATCTTACTCTCTGGAAAGCCTTGCGAAACTAAGCCTTGCTTGACTTTATCGGCGCGTTCCATGGCTAATTTTGTGCCAGCACTTGTCTTCGAACTTTCATACGTCTGACCGACCAGCTCAATTGAAAATTCCTTTTGGCTATTTGATTTATATAGCGACCCCAGTTTAGCCAGTTCGTCAACGGCAATTCCTTCGTATGTATATTGCGTCGAATCCGCATTGAAGAAAACATTTTTAAAATTATATTTACCGTCGCTAAGCGTAAAATAGCCGTCTTTCATGTAGTCATAGCCAGCTTTTCGAAAATCAGCAGACGTTAAACATTTTGAATTTGATTTAGCTAAATTCTGCTTTTTGTCTTCGTTTTTCTTCTCATCCTTAGGCTTGGTCGCCTCTTTGCGCGAAATAGTCGTGTCTTTTGAAGGAGCGGTTTTATTTGACACAAGAACAATTGCCACCACTATTCCGATTGTCGCCAGTACTCCCACGATTGCCAGTGTAACCCATAGCCGCAATTTACTTTTCTTTGGTGGATAATTTTGGGGAAATTCTGGGTTTGGTGGTGGCGTAATTGGTGGAGTTGATGGGATTTCAGGCTGCTGTTGCATATAATACCTCGTTTACGTTAAGTTATTGACTCAATTATAACGCATACGCTTTTATGTTTTTAGTATGGAAATATCCGCTAAGGTAATGTATAATTAACAGAGTTAAGAATTGTTAGTGACTATGAGGGGCTAAAACATGAATTGGAGAATAATTTTTCGCTCGCTGAAAAATAAAGATATGCAAAAACGACTATTTATTGTCGTGGGAATAATCGTTGTTTATCGATTATTAGCGCACATTCCAGTGCCATTAGCGGAACCAACACAACTGCGTAACGCGATTTCGTCGGTACTTGGGCAATCTGACCTCGGTGGTATCTTGAACTTGCTATCTGGTGGCGCGTTGTCGAGCTTCTCTCTAGTGTTGGTTGGACTTAGTCCATTTATTACCGCTAGTATTATTATTCAGCTTCTAACTAAAGCCGTTCCGAAACTCGAGGAGCTACATAAAGATGGTGAATCTGGACGTCGAAAAATTCAGCAATGGACGCGTGTTATTACCGTGCCACTTGCTATTGTTCAGTCAATCGCTTTCATCTTCATCTTAAGGCAAACGGTTCTTCAGGGTGGCAGTACGACATTAGCTGACCCTACGATGATGGAATGGATCGTTTCAATCACTTCAATGACAGCAGGCTCTGTCCTTCTGATGTGGCTTGGCGAGTTGATCACTGAGCAAGGAATCGGCAACGGTATTTCTATCGTAATCTTCGCTGGCATCATTAGCCAATTGCCACAAATGCTCGCGTCATTAATCTCATCATTGTTCAACACCTCATCTGGCAACTTAAACGTCTTCAACTGGTTCACTCTCCCTGTAAACCCAGTTATGTTCTGGACGATATTAATCATGTCAATCGCCGGACTTATCGTCCTTTACTTCCTGGTTAAAATCAACGAAGCTCAGCGTGTCATTACGATTAACTACGCAAAGCGCGTTCACGGAAACAGTAATTACGGCGATGTAAAAAGTATTTTGCCGGTTAAATTGATTGCGGCGGGAGTTATTCCAGTCATCTTCGCGGTTGCGTTCCTGAGCTTGCCGCAATTCGTTGGACAAGTCATGAAAGCGTCTGGTAACGCCAATCTTCTGCCGACCGCCAACAAATTGATCACTTGGTTCCAAGCTCCAAACGCCGGCTCATTCACGGGAAGCACGGCTGAGGCATTTATTTACCCAACGCTGTATTTTATCTTAGTCATCGCCTTCACGTATTTCTATACTGGAATCGTCTTTAACGCTAACGAAATTGCTGAAATCCTACAAAAACAAGGTGGTTTTATCGAAGGTGTACGTCCAGGCGCTCAGACTGAAAAATACCTCATGAGAACGGTTAATCGCTTGATTTTGTTCGGCTCAATTGTCCTAGGAATCGTGGCTATTTTGCCATTCGTTGCGGAATATCTCACGTACAATTTGACAGGCTTGCAAGGTTTGCGTTTATCAATCGGCGGTACAGGAATCTTAATTATCGTATCAGTTGCCCTTGAAACTCTGCGACAAGTCAACTCTCGTGCGCTGATGGTTACATATGACGACTTTGACCCAGACGAGCTGCTTGATAGTGACAAAAAGAAGAGTAAGAAGCATCGTTTGTTTAGGAAAAAATAATTGACATTAAAAATCCCCGCCGAAAAGCGGGGAATTCTTTTTTGTGAATGGATTATCGTATTTTGTAATCGTAAGATAAATTGTCGCCAACTTTTTTCTCATTTTGGCAGACTGGCGCAATTTCATTACTAATGTTATTTTCATCAACCATCTTACAACTCGGAATTTCAAATAGGTTGAATTGATTGGTTGGGGAAATCGCTTTCCAGCTATCTTCTTTTCTAACCGCAAACATTCGTGCCGCAGAATTGCCGCAACCATAACCCAATAACAACTGTTTCTCGTCCTGGGAATGGGCAATTACCGCAGCTACGCCGTTGTTATCCTTACAGCCCGACTTCTTTACATCTGCCTTCAGAAAATCGCGAAGCTCTTGCGTGGCTGAATCGTTGCGAATAACCGCTTTACCTCCTTCAATTCGAAAGCCTAAAGATCCCAAGCTCACAAATCCGTTATCAACCTTTTCCGCTGTTTGAGACGTCTTGTCGGAAGTTTGGTTGACGTGTAGTAAAATTACACCAATAACTATCACTATCAAAGCCGTCACCAGACCGATTAGCACCGCGGTCATTATCTCATTCTTCGATTTTGTAACCTTAAAGTTTGCTGGTTTTTTCTTGCTTGCCATAAAAATCCTTATGTTAAATTTGATGACTCAATTATAGCACGTAAATTTACGATGAAATCCCTTGTCAAACTGTGTTTAGTACTGTATAATTGACAACTGTAACTTATGGCGAGTCAAAAGGAAGTCATCAAAATGGTAGGAAAGGTAGTGGAAGCACTGCCTAATACTCAATTTAAGGTGGAACTGGAGAATGGCCATAGTATCATCGCGCACATTTCAGGACGAATGCGCAAGCATTATATCCGTCTGGTGCCTGGTGATAAGGTTGAGGTTGAGATGACCCCTTACGATCTTACAAAGGGACGAATCAGCTTCCGCCTACGTGACGATCGACCTCAAGGTCGGTAGTTAAATATTAACGGTAATCTCGGGTTTACTCGGGAAGGGAGATTTAAGCACTTTATGAAAGTTCGTGCAGGTGTGAAAAAAATCAGTCCCGATGATAAGTTCGTTCGCCGCAAAGGCCGACTATATATCATCAACAAGAAAAAACCTAAGAATAAGCAAAGGCAGGGTTAAGCATGGCTCGAATTGCTGGGGTAGTTATCCCAACAGAGAAGCAGGTGCAAATTGCGCTCACCTATATTTACGGTATTGGGCCAAAGCACGCTTCGAGCATCCTTGCGGCGGCTAAAATTGAGCCGACCACTCGGGTGAAAGATCTCACCGAGGCTGAAGAAAACAAGATTCGCGAAATTATTGACAGCGAATACACCGTCGAAGGTGATCTCCAGCGCTTGGTAACAAACAATATTAAGCGCTTGAAGGATATCAACGCCTATCGCGGTCTTCGCCACAAAGCAGGACTGCCAACACGCGGACAGCGGACTCGTACGAATGCACGAACTCGCAAGGGTCGCGCCATCGCCGTGGGCGGTACACAACCAAAAGCAGCAAGTAAGACCTAAAGAAAGGACTAAGAAATGGCAGACGCAAAATCTACCAAGAAGAAGCAGCGCCGATCAGTCCCAGCTGGTCAGCTGCACATTCAGGCAACATTTAACAATACTATCGTTACTTTTTCCGACAAGAAAGGTAACGTACTAACTGCTTCATCAGCTGGTGCATGTGGTTTCCGTGGAAGTAAAAAAGGTACAGCCTATGCTTCACAGGTTGCTGCTGAAAAAGCTGCTGAAGCTGCGAAATCTCAATACGGCTTGAAGTCTGTTGACGTTTTCGTGAAAGGTGTCGGCTTGGGTCGTGACGCCGCTATTCGTGCGGTCAGCGCATTCGACATCTCAGTAGAAAGCATTAAGGACGTAACTGGCGTGCCTCACGGTGGTGTTCGTCCACGAAAGGCACGGAGGGCATAATTATGGCACGAGATAATTCACCAATTGTCAAGCAAAGCCGCCGCGAAGGTTATGCGCTTCATCCAAAAGCACATAAAATTTTGGCGAAAAAATCTGGCATTCCAGGTCAACACGCACATGGTCGTCAGAATAAGCCAAGTCTATACGCTACACAGCTTCGTGAAAAGCAGAAAGTTCGTCGCTTGTACGGCCTAGTCGAGAAGCAATTTGCTCGCTTAATGAACGAAGCAACACGCGCTCAAGAAGGTTTGGCGGGCGAAAACTTGTTGAAGCTATTAGAGCGCCGTTTGGATAACGTTGTTTATCGTTCTGGATTTGCCGTATCACGCCGCGCAGCTCGTCAACTAGTTAGCCACGGACACTTTGAATTGAACGGCCGACGCGTCGATATTCCATCGATTCGCGTTAAAGCTGGCGATGTCATCACGGTTCGTCCAAAGAGTACCAAGTCAGAGTACTTTACGCGAATTGACGATGTAATCAACAATTCAGTCCAAGGCCCACTAAGCTGGCTAAAAGCTGATAGTAAGAAGCTGAAGATTGAAGTAACTGGTTTGCCAAAGCGCGAGGAAGCAGAAGCTGACATCAACGAGCAATTAATTGTTGAGTATTACTCACGATAAAAGAAGGGTTAGGGAAGAATTATGGCAAAAGCAATTTACAATCCAGCACTCGCGAGCGTTGATGATATTTCAGCAACCAGTGCTACTTTTCTAATCGAGCCACTTCACCCAGGCTACGGTAATACTCTTGGTAACTCATTGCGACGCGTTCTATTGTCAAGCGTTCGCGGTGGCGCAGTTGTAGCTTTCAGGATTGAGGGCGCAACTCACGAGTTTACTACTGTTGAAGGCATCAAAGAAGATGTTGTCGACATTATGTTGAACTTGAAAAACGTTCACCTACGCGTATTTACTGATGATCCAGTTGAGCTACGCATTGAGAAAACTGGCGCTGGCGAAGTAACTGCCGCTGACATTAAAACTAATGCTGATGTTGAAGTTGTTAACCCAGAGCAAGTAATTGCTACAATCGACGACCCAAACAAGCATTTGGTTATGGATTTGGTAGTTGAGACAGGCTGCGGTTACCAGACAATTGAAGAATCAAGCGAAAAGCGTTTGCACAGTGACATGATTGCTATCGACGCAATGTACTCACCAGTTCTACGCGTTCGCTACAAAGTCGACTCAACTCGTGTTGGCCAGGAGACAAACTTGGATAAATTGGCAATCACTATTGAAACTAACGGCACAATCACACCTCGTGAGGCGTTCGAAGAAGCAGCAGCCATCCTTGTTAACCAATACACAGCTTTGGCTGGCAACACGATGGTAACTGGCGCACCAGCACTTGGTGCAGCTAAGGAAGACGAAGAGTCAGAGCTAGCAATGCCAATCGAAGAGCTAAACTTAAGCGCCCGCACGACGAACGCGCTAATTAACAATGAAATCCGCACTATTCGCGATTTGGTAACTTTGACTGAGCAAGATTTGCGAGAATTGAAAGGTTTCGGTTCAAAGGCACTAGACGAAGTACGTGACAAGATGGCGGAGTTGGAGTTTTAACTATGCATAGACACGGATATCAAGGGCGCAAGTTCGGCCGCGAGCGTGATCAGCGACGAGCCCTACTCAAAGGTCTGGCTACCAGTTTGGTTGAGTACGGAAAAATCGAGACCACCTTGCCAAAGGCTAAGGAACTAAAGCGTCACATTGAAAAAATCATCACCAAGGCTAAAAAGGGCGACCTAGCTAGCCGACGTCAGGTGATTGCAGCATTAAGCACACGCGCCGCTGCTTACAAACTAGTTGATGAAATCGCGCCACAGCTAAGTGGTCGAACCAGCGGACACGTTCGCGTTGAACGAACACGTTTGCGAGTCGGCGACGGCGCTCAAATGGCAATCATCGAGTTTGTTGACGATATTAAACCAATGCCAAAGGAAGGAAAATAAGATGAAGACTTATTCGCAAAAACCATCTGAAGTTTCTCGCCGTTGGGTATTGTTTGACGCTAGCGAATTACCACTTGGACGTTTGGCTACAGAAATTGCCAAGTATTTGACTGGTAAATACAAGCCAACTTACACTCCTCACATTGACGGTGGCGACTACGTAGTTGTTATCAATGCTGCGCAAACAGTCGTTACTGGATACAAGGAAACTGATAAGTATTACTATCGCCACAGTGGTTTCCCAGGTGGAATTAAGGAAACGCAATTCAAAGAAATGCGCGAACGCCACCCAGAGCGAATTATTGAAGAAGCTGTTAAGGGTATGTTGCCGAAGAATAAATTGCAAGCAGAGCGCCTAAAGCGCCTACGCATTTTTGCTGGCAGCGACCACGCTCACACAGCACAAACACCAGAGAAAGTTGAGGTGAAGTAATATGGCTGATACTTATTTCTACGGCTTAGGTCGACGCAAAAGTGCTTCAGCAAGCGTTCGATTGCTTCCTGGAAAAGGCGCCATTACAATCAACGGCAAACCTGCCGCTGAGTACCTGGATGGCAACAAAACCTTACTAGCAGAAGTAACCGATCCACTTGCAATTGTCAGTAAGCAAAAAGAATTTGACGTTACTATCCTAGTTAAGGGTGGCGGTATGTCTGGTCAAGTTGACGCTATCAAGCTTGGTATCGCAAAAGCTTTGACAGCTGCTCACGCTGACCTGCGTCCAGTTCTGAAGAAGGCTGAGCTATTGAAACGTGACCCACGCGAGAAAGAGCGCAAGAAGTACGGTCTTCGTTCTGCTCGTAAGCGCGAACAATTCTCTAAGCGTTAGTACAGAAAAGGCTATCACAAAATACTCCGTTTCACATGCAGGCGGAGTATTTTCATAGTATACTAAAAATATGTTGGACAAGATTATCCATCGCTGGTTACGGATTCCGTATGCATTGAACGTGCATTATTTTTCTCGTCCGGAAAAACCGAAAGCGACGATTTTACTTATCCATGGATTAGGCACATCCTGGAAAACATGGACGCCGCTGGAGCCGTATTTACCAAAGGGCACGCGAGTTATAGCAATTGATATGCTAGGATTTGGCAATTCGCCCAAGCCTGATTGGAAATCCTACAATGTTCACGACCAAGCCGCAAGTATTGTCGCCACTTTGCGTAGGGAATTCATAAATAACGTCGATATTATCATCGGTCATTCTATGGGGTCGCTAGCCGCCGTAGAGCTCGCCAAGCAATATCCAAAGTTAAGCAGGTCGCTGATTTTGTGTAGTCCACCGATATATTATCCGAGGGTTGACGAAAAAATTCATCATCCAGAGAAGATTTTGCGTGCGCTTTATGAGTTTTTCAATAGTCATCCGCGCAGTTCGAAACGCTTTTTGCAATTCGCTGATCGGCACAATATTTGGCCTGACGCTGGATTTAAGGCCGATGAAGTTACCTCCGAGTCGTTTTTAATCGCCCTGAACACCGCGATTATCAACCAGACGACAATGAATGACATTGCCAAGCTCACTCTTCCGATTACTATTTTGTCTGGAAAACTCGACCCACTGATTGTAGAGAGAAACCTGAAGAAATTAGCAAAAGATAGTAACAATATCACTCATACGTCAATGGCAACTCAGCGACATGAGGTAACTAGCGCATACGCTAAAAAAATATCTGAAATTATAAAACAGCACTTGACTATCAATAAATAGTCACTATTGACTTTAATGTAATATCGTCGTATAATATGGGTACTATGGAAACTGGAAGATATGACTTCAATAATTATAACAATCCTTTTGAGCAGCTAAAGCCATCGCTCGAAGACGCGCGCAACCACCCCGAGCTTCAGTTGCCGCCTGAAATTGAGGCTGCCTTGGAAGATGCAAAGGACATCTCTGCTTATATAGATCCATTCTACGGAAAAACTCGACGTATGGCGTCCTTTGGTGCACGTCCCGAACTCAGCGCTATAGATCCCCGAAATGGATTAAGCGCAAGCTCAGCTTTGTCTACCATGGAAAGAGCCTACAGAAACGGCGAGGCTACTGTAGCTGACGTTGTGAGGATGACCCTTGCTACAGTACGCCTAGACGACTACTCAAACGACAAATTTATTAGTGTTCCTGTCATTAGAGATTGGATAGATACTTTCTATGAAGATATGGCAGAAGAGTACAGAAGACTATCCAAAGAAGATATTGATAAGATTAACGCTGCAAACAACTGGCTTGATGGCAATAGGGGAATTATTGCTGAATTCTTAAGTAAAAACTTATATAAAAAAGCTGAGAATTTTATGATAGGCACTGCACGCACAATTACTGAGTTCGACAGTACGTACAATCACGCTGCAAAGAATGCTACTCGTTGTGAGAGCCTACGTTTCGACGCTCTATTGGAAGAGCAAATTCAAAATAACATCATAGATCAGCTCCGTCAAAATGAGGAATCTTTAAGAGAACAAGCGGTTAAATACTGCATTAGATACATCGTAAGATTAGAGGATGGTGGAATTCTAGAGCCGTGCAAGAATGATTACGACTATGGTTGCCTTGCTACCCTAAAGGAATACTCGAGTATCCCCGAGATCAAAGAGGAATTAACAGATCCAAATATTATAGAAAAAATTATTAATAATATTGAAGCGTTGTCTGAATTCACTGACAGTATTACAAACAACCCAGACATAGAGAATTTCACTTCACTCATCGAGGAAAAAGCCAAAAAAGCAGAATATCCTAACCCTAAGTTTCTAGGCGACTACCAAAGTGAAATTTATTATAAAAATACAACCACGATAAGCCCAGAAGATGAAGATTATCAATCTAAGAGGGATTTTATATTAAACAACGAAACCTGCAGGCAATATTTTACAAAAGAAATCGAATACGTCCTTGATCCGTACGTGCTTGCTCATACTATCATGAATAATTATCCCTTCAATCATAGAATAATTAGCTCAATCTTTAATATTGTAACGTCAGAAGACAAAGAGTTTATAGAAGAGCTAGGCTTATCTGATGAGTCCCAGAAAATTAAAAGCTTCTTAGATAATAAAGAGGATTCTAAAAAAATAAGGAAATTAGCTCTCCTTAATTTATTACCAGAATATACTTTTACAGATAACCAAAAAAATCTGATTGTCTCAAAATATGATATTGAAACTATATACAAAAATATAGCAGATGCATCAATAGGAAGGTCGTCCGAAATAAAAAAAGCTGTGTCTACCTTATTTAAGTTGCTTGAAGAGTGTGGCATAGAAGTGAAAGTGGACGAAGAAACTGTACTAGACGCTGCCTATAATACTGACTACGTAAAGCATGAACCATTACGATATGATGACGAGATTTACTAACCAACCGTCTAATCACAACAACAAATACGATAATTAGCATCACATCATAGTAGAGTGGTATAATTATACCTAATGAAACCATCAAAACCTGTTATCCTCACTGGTGTGCGCGCCAACAACAACATCCACATAGGTAATTACTTTGGGGCTATTTTGCCAATCATCAACATGGCGAAACGTCGCTCGGACGAATATGAGATCAATCTATTCATCCCAGACCTTCACAGTTTTACTACGCCAATCGACCACAGTAAGTTATACGACAGCACTCTGAACAACGCGCGAGTTTATACCGCCGCTGGATTGCCGCTGGACAACCCTTCCGTTCATCTTTACCGCCAAAGCTACGTCCCGGCACACAGTGAACTGGCGTGGATTCTGGATTGCTTCACTGGATTTGGCGAGATGAGTCGAATGACACAGTTTAAGGATAAATCGCGCAAATTTATTGATAGTAAAATACCTGAAGATGAATTGAACAATGAGCAAAAGGCATGGGACACAATACACACAAATGTCTCTGTTGGACTATTTAACTATCCTGTCCTGATGGCCGCCGACATTCTACTTTACGGCGCGACTTACGTGCCAGTTGGCGACGACCAGACCCAACATTTGGAGCTCACGCGTGATATTGCCGAGCGAATGAATCGTAAGTTTGGTGATCTATTTATCGTGCCGAAACCCGTAATTCAGCAGCATCAATTCTTCGGAAAAGACCAAGGGTTGAGGATTAAAGATCTCGTGAATCCAGCGAAGAAAATGAGCAAATCTGACGAGAGTGGCAAGGGAATCATCTTCCTTTCTGACGATCCAAAATCGGCACATAAGAAAATAATGAGCGCAACAACAGATTCAATTGGCAAAGTTCAATACGACAAGGAAAATCAGCCGGGAATTTCTAATTTGCTGGAGATTTTGACTTTGGTTCGACAAGATGCTGGCAGGGAAGTTACTCTGGAGCAGACCGCCAACGAGTACTTCGGTATGGATCGTTATGGTGATTTCAAGCGAATCGTGGCCGACGAAGTTGCGGAATTTTTGGAGAATTTCCAGAATCGGCTTGCGGCGGTTGATGAGCAAGCAATTGAAGAGAAATTAGCTTCCAGTGAAAAAGACATGAATGTCGTCGCTAATGAAACTTTGTATCGCGTTCAAAAAGCTGTAGGGCTTCGAAAATAGGGAGCAAATCGCGTGAAAATATTACCTCGGACAGTGCTGAAAATAGCTAGATTGTACAAATTGGCGGACGACAATACGCCAATTAAGGCGCTGCGTCGGCTGGAAATTCAAACGGACGAGTCGCACGTTTTTACGGAATTTATTTTGAACAAGCAGCATTTTGCACTGCTTTACGGTTCAATTGTCGACGAAGAATCCATTGACGAATTGTGGACGGAAAAACCAGATAATGCCGAGATTTTACCGAATCCGCTAGACCCAGAATTTATCGAAACGCCGTTACAGGGAAAGTATGTCATAATGTTCAAAATTTCGCCAACTAAGGTGCGCTTGGATATTTATTTATCGACCAAATTTGATACGACAATTTCCCGAAGTCTTTGGCAAAAATATATAAAAGCTGGATACGTTTCGGTCAATAATAAAGTCGCGACAACGCCGAAGTTTGAGGTTGATGAAACTGATGAGATTGCGCTTAATTTGCCAGAAAAAGAGCAGACGGACGTTGACTTGCCGATTTTATACGAGGATGATGATGTGATTGTCGTTAATAAACCAAGCGGGCTATTAACGCACGCGAAGGGCGGACTTTCTGACGAGCCGACGGTTGCGGAGATAATTCGCCCCAAAACCTCATTCGCAACGGACACCGATCGACCAGGAATTGTTCATAGACTTGATCGCGACACTTCGGGACTACTGATTATCGCCAAAAACCCAGAATCTGCCGCGCATCTACAGAGGCAATTTGCCGAGCGAACCGCCAAGAAAACCTACATAGCAATAACCGACGGCAAGCCAAAGTTGAATGCCGCAAAAATTGATCTACCAATTGGTCGCAATCCTTCAGCACCGAGCACTTTTCGTATAGATCCGAACGGGAAACCAGCTCAGACGACTTACCATGTTTTGGCGGAAAATGATACTCAGTCGCTTATGGAATTGAAGCCGACCACTGGTCGAACTCATCAATTGCGCGTCCATTTGGCTCATTTGAATGCACCGATTCTTGGCGATCGAGTTTATGGAAAGTCTTCGGATTGTCGTATGATGTTGCATGCTCAAAAATTAGAGATAACTTTGCCGTCTGGTGAGAGAAAAGTTTTTGAAGCCGCAATTCCTGATGAATTCAAGAAATTCTTCCCAGAGGATTTATAGATGCCTGAAGTGATTATATCCGCTCGAGATACTCAAAAAATCAGCCAGATTTCATCGCAATTGCCTCACGCGCTTTTGGTAATTGCGGATTATGGGCTTGACGGGCTGGGCGTAGCTAAAATGCTAGCAAAAAATAGCGATACTTTTCATCTGAAACCGCTTCCAGAAAAGCAAACCATATCTGTTGACCAAATCCGTGAGCTTATCTCTACGCTCCGAACTTACGCCATAAATCGTCGAGTTATTATCATTGACGAAGCCGATTCAATGACCGAGCCGTCGCAAAATGCATTCCTGAAAGCACTGGAAGAACCGAATAAAAATACCAATTTTATCCTTGTCGCGAAAAACCCGAAGTTGATGCTTGACACTGTTAGATCTCGTTGTCAGACGTTGACGCTTCATAAAACGACATTCGCCCAAGATAGAAAACTGCTTGAAAAGTACAATTTAGACCCAGCTTCCAGTCAGCAGATCCTTTTCCTCGCGGCTGGGCGACCATTGTTGATTAAAGAATTAGCGGAAAATCCAGAAAAATTCGCCGAATATCGACAATTAGCCACCGACGCAAAGCAAATTTTAGCCACAAATCGAGAATACGACGCGTTTAAGAATCTCACCAAATACTTTTCTGACCGCCAAAAAGCGATATTACTAACGGATATTATAGTAAATATGATTCGTTTTCAGGCTTTATCTCGCGGGATGAATTCGTCGCTTAAAGAGCAACTTGAAAAAACTACCTCTGTTGCGAGCGCGTTAAAATCTAACGCCAACGTCAGGCTGGCGCTGACGCAACTTGTGATATAATAGTATAGATATGTTTGGATTATTCCTCATTCTAATTTTAATGATTTGGGCGATTTTTTATCATCCGTCAATTAAAGAAACTGGCGATCTGCCAACTAAGATTACTAATAAACTTGATCAGTTATGGGAAATTGCCCAGGAATCAATTCGCGAAAATAAATATCTGCGAGCAGAAAAGGCATTATTGACAATTTTGCGAGTCGACGAGAAAAACGCCACGGCGTACAACCGTTTGGGGATTTTATACGCCAAGCAGCGCGCATACAAAGACGCCATCGAGTGTTTTGAGATTGCCCAGAGTTTGGAACCAAGCGCTTCCAGCCTTCATAACGTCGGCTTAATTTACTACGAAACAGAGAACTATGAAAAGGCGTCTCTAGCATTCGAGCAAGCACTGGAAATGGAAGATGATTTGGCGGCACGTTACATCGCTTACGCTAAGGTTCAGGAAAAGATAGGGAATACAAAGAAGGTTATTAATGCACTAGAAAAGGCCGTTGAATTGGAGCCGATTCCTCAAACGTTAAAGATTTTAGCGGAAGCGTATGACAATGCTGGACAGACTGAGCTGGCTGAAGAATTACGTAAGAAAGCTACAAAAATGCTAACTCCGACGGCGTCATCAAAGAAAGCCGACGTGCCACGTCCACGCCAACAGCGCAAAATACATCAACCACGAAAAATAGTTATGTAAACTCTTGTCACAGAGAGAAAAAATTGATAAAATAAATTCAGTTGCCGCTTTAGCTCAGTTGGCTAGAGCAACGGTTTTGTAAACCGTAGGTCCTCGGTTCGAGCCCGAGAAGCGGCTCCACATCACGCTGGAATCGTGTAGTGGCAATCACAGGAGACTGTAAATCTCCCGCCGTAAGGCTTCGTAGGTTCGAGTCCTACTTCCAGCACCAAGATTGAATCATCGTCGCCTTTTTCGGGCGACTTTTTATAATACTAACAGACTCTTTATAAATTAGTCTTCCACGATAAGACATCACGCCACCGCTATCACGCAAGTCTTCAGAAGGGCTATTTCAAAAGATGGCAAGCATTCGTCATACCTTAAATGCTCAATAGAAATAATATATCTGTTAATCTGCTGAGTCCTTGTTGTATTAAATAGACTATTGCCAAAACCCTCTTCATGTTGTAAAATAGCGAAGTTGCAGTAATCGCTGTGACTTCGCTCCTTTACAGAGAGGATATCATCGTGTCTCGTCAGCGAGACGCTGAGCTTGACCGTTTGCGGTCAGCTCGCGAGTCTGCCTACCAACAAAAACAAGCAGCCTGGCAGGATCAGCAAGCCGCCTGGGAGGCTTACATGTCTGTCAAACGAACCAACGGCCCGCGAATCGAAATCCTGAATGATCAGCAAGAGCAAGCATATCAGGAAATGAAGTCGGCTTTCGAGTCGGCTTCGTTAGCCCACGACATGCGCGACGACGCTAGCGCGCGTATGTATGCAAATCAGGGACATGATTTTAAGGCAAGGTCTCAGACCTTTGCCGCCGAACGGCGACAGCTTGTCTCTGAAATTCGAGCCGCGCGTGAGCGATTCGAGGGTGTCAAGTCAACTTTCCAGGCGGCTAAGGATGAGTTTGCTCGTGCGCAGCAGACATTTCATTCTGCCAGGGCAGAGCACGAACTAGCGGAGGCTGGGCTCAAGCGCGCCAAGGCCCTGCGCCCGGACGTGATCCTGCTCGACCTGAACATGCCGGGCCTGTCGGGACTGGAAACCCTGCACCTGCTCACGCAGGATGTGCCGCAGTCGCAGGTGGTCATTCTCACCGTGTCGGAAGAGGGCGAGGAGCTGGCCCAGGCGCTGCAGGCCGGTGCGGTGGGCGACCTCACCAA
>ERZ772935.63-NODE-63-length-40911-cov-4.632514_pt1 | contig 40911 bp, 50 predicted proteins | sample MGYA00511683_ERZ772935 | MGnify/ENA primary metagenome ERZ772935 (study PRJEB29015, sample SAMEA2738086) | human oral metagenome | biome: human oral; feature: human-associated habitat; material: saliva | place: China | collected 2228 ...
AATGGGCAGGTGCTAAGGATATATTATCTCATGGAAGAAAAAAAGCCCAGTTGGGCAAGGAGGAAGTAAAATGACAAAAGTTACATATCCACGCTTTGTGGACATTGACCGAAATGGTATTTCTATGAAGGTGTTTGAAACATCTAATGGAAATGAGGAGTGGTGTTCTCCTACTGGACGTGAGTTGCAAAACAGTCCAGAACCTATGGATCACTGGCTCGAATACGAGGACAGTGAAGGGGAACTTCACTACGGTAGATAGTTTCTACCACCATTTTATTTGTTAGTTTATTTATTTATTTTAGGAAACCCAATACGGGTAGGAGGAAAACATATGTATAATAAATTTAGAACATCACGCGCTTATGCGAGCGCACGCAAACAGCAAAAGACTGCTCAAAGAAAAGTCTTCTGGGATGCAAACTCATTGATCGAACTCACTCCTAGTGAGTGGGCTAGCGAAAAGCTGCTAGGAGAAGATAGTCTCCTTGATTTACGAGTGTCTAATGACACAATCAAGGGTAGAGAAAATCTTCCTAGATTGGATTACAAGCTAGGCTGGTTGCCAAACGGACATCGTTACCGTTTGGATGCTAAAAAGAAAACACTATCCATGATCGTGCCTTTTCAACCACGGAAAGACGATGATGACCTTCTGAGCGCAGAAGAGTTCGAGCAGTTGCTAGCGACACTTTAAATTTAAAAAGTGTTCTGTTGTTAATTTATTTAGAAGCCCAATACGGGTAGGAGGAAAATATGTATAACAAAGTTATTCTTATCGGACGTACTACGTCTGACGTTGATTTACGCTACACGCAAGATCAGAAAGCAGTGGCACAAGTTTCACTCGCTGTTAATCGCCCTTACAAGAACCCTAATGGTGAACGAGAGGCGGATTTTATCCGGCTTGTAATCTGGGGAGAGCAAGCTGAACGCTTCGCTAACTGGATTAAAAAAGGATATCTTGTGTCAGTTGATGGTACTCTACGTACTCGTAGTTACGACGACCAGCAAGGTAGACGTGTTTACGTTACTGAGGTTATTGTCAACTCGTTTAATAATTTGATGAAGCGTGATGATAACCAAGGCCAAGGTCAAAATGGTTTTGAATCATTTGCAGGGGAAGCTCCTTTTGCTGATGATGATTTACCATTCTAAAACAAATAACTTAGTAACTTAATGGAAAGATAGATAAAAAGATAGGATACACTTACCCTGTCTTTTTATTTATCAGTGGAGGAAAAAAATGAGAAATAATCTAGTAAAAAAAATTGAGTCGAAGATTTCTGAAATTAAAAGCGATAGCACCAGAAATCTATCAGAGGGGCAACTCGAATTACTTGTCAATACTAATGCGTCAACAAGCGCATTGGAGGACTTCCTTGAGGATGTTACTTTCGTAGTCAAGTACCAGTGAGGTAGTTTTATGGAAATGGAACTACCAATATTAACGGAGGAAAACTACTATGATGATGTATTCTATATGTCTAATAGTAGGTTCAAGGAGTATATGGCTTGTCCGTTAAGGCAACAAGCTATTGACCTTGGTTTCTGGAAAGGGAAAAAGTCTACGGATGCACTTTTGTTGGGAAACTATGTTCACTCTTACTTTGAGAGTGAAGAAGCTCATGCCAGGTTCTTAGAAGAAAATGGCTCAGAGTTGATTTCTACCAGAGGAGCAACCAAAGGGCAGTTAAAAACCTCTTTTAAGATAGCTGACACTATGATTAAAACCTTAGAGAAAGATGAATTGTTTAATGCCATTTATCATGGATCAGAGGACGATGTTGTAGTTAAAGAAGCTATCCTTACAGGTATGTTGGCAGGTATCCCTTTTAAAGCAAAGGTTGACAGTCTGAATATTTCCAAAGGATATTTTGTCGATTTAAAGACAATGGAATCCATTCGGAAAGAAACGTACTCACCTACTCTTAAAACGTACACAAAGCAAGCTATCTACAACATTGTAGAATATAGCTATCATATGCAGATGTACGTGTATAAGCAGTTGCTGGAACAACAATACGGATATGAGTTTACACCGTATATTGTGGCAGTCAGCAAAGAGGGAGTACCAGACAAGGAAATCCTTGCGATGACCGAAGATATCCTAGAGGTAGGCAGAGAACAATTCGAGGCACATTCTGAAATCGTTCGTGATGTGTTTCTGAACTATGCTACGCCAAAAGGTTGTGGGCATTGTGCTTTTTGCTTGACTCACAAGAAATTAGAGCGTGCGATCACGCTCGATGAACTACTAGAAAATTAAAATTGAAACCTATCCAGTCATAAGGATAGGCAGGAGGAAGAAAGATTATGAACAATACTAATGCAAACTTTGAAAACAACAATGATTTACTTCAACGTTTAATCGACGCTGAAGTCGCTTTAAAGGTAAAAGAGAACCTTGAAGGCTCGACACCTGTTGAGAATACAGATAAGTCTGAGCTATTTGAGGCTCTTGCGCGTGCGCAAGCGAACTTTGATCAAGTGAAGAAAAGTGGTAAAGCTAATATTCCTACCAAATCTGGTGGAAATTATAGCTACAACTTTGCTAAACTTAGTGATGTGTTAGCTGCAACCGTTCCAGCACTTAACAATGAGGGTATTTACTTTAGTCAGCATCCTAACTATTCATTGAATGGTAATGGAGCAATGGTGACTATCGTAAGTACACTTAGTCACAAGTCTGGCGCTTCAATTTCCCATGAGAGTATTCCATTATTCTATAATATGAATGATGCAAAACAAGCAGGGAGCGTAATGACTTACTTACGTCGTTACGGTGCTTGCCAACTCTTAGGAATTGAGGGCGATGATGACGATGATGCTCATGTAGCAACTATGAACAACTCTTATAACAACTATAAGAGCAAACAAACAGATGCTAAACAACAGGGGCAACGTCAAATGCCACAAGCACCTCGTCAACCACAACAAGCGCAGGCTACACCTAAAACAGTAGAACAACCAAAGCCAGAGCCAACAGAGCCAAGTAAATCAGTTGAACCAGTTGCAGAACAAAGTGCTGAAAAAACTGTTGAACCAAAACCAGTAGAACAAGTGGCAACACCACAAACAACTACTGAAGCAACAGAACAAGCACATGTAACTGAATCAAAGGTAACAGAAACAGTTACTATCCCACATGCGCCGAAACGTGACATGAGCGCAGTCTTTCAGAGTGGTTTAGAGAGTGCCAAAGCCTTTGGTGCTACTGAAGAACAACTCGCAGAATGGACTGCAATGACTCACGAAGAGGCTATCCGTGAAATGAGTACATTCGTTCGCGATAAAGCTAGCGGGAAATAATTAAATTAGTATATGGAAGTAAAGACTATGTAACTGATAACACACGCGCATAGTCTTTTTTATAATTGGAAACCTATCAAGTCAGAAGGATAGGCAGGAGGAAGAAAAATGAATGAAACAGAATATACAAAAAATATTCAAGCATTAGATAGCATGAGTGATGCGGATTTGCTTATCACGATGCTAAAAGCAGTAACACACGGACGGCTAACAGAAACTAAAGCACATGATCTGGCCAGAGAAATTGTCGAGGATAAAACCTTCTTTTCTCGCCTAGATACTATTTCTGTACCAGAGTTTATGGAGCTTGGTCTTGAAGAACAAGAGGCAGTAGCACTTGTTTCGATGGCTGAAGTTCTAAAACGCTCATTGATTAAGAAGTCAGAGCGAGAATCTGTTTACAGTAGTGAACATTTAGGTAAGAAACTGATTAGACCATGTTGTAGTAGGTAGAGATAATTACTACTCATTTAGAGAGAAAGACTATCTGTTTGATTAAAGGATTAAAGGAAGTCCGTAAATACGGATATGGAGGAAGTTAAAATGGATTATATTCAATTTATTCAATTACAAACGACAATGACAATGTTGTTTTTGGGGATTATAGTGCTTTGCGTGATCCGCATAGCACTTCAAAACAAAAAAGTATTTAGAATGCTATCTATTGTTGTTCTAATCATCCCTTTTTCTATCATGATGATTTCAATGTCTATCTTAGACTATTTGAGACATTAAGGAGGGAAAGTATGACTGATTTAGAAAAAGCTAAGTGGCTTAAAAAGAACTATCGAGACTACGCTCTTGAATGGTATCTTTCAGACCACGCGCGTCTGAATGCTATCTTCCGGAAAGAATATGAAAAATATCTTTCTAGCCTTAATAACCAAATTCTTGAGGAGCAGCAATCTCAAATCGAACAGATTAAGGAGAGGATGCTCTCAGCATATAAAGAGGTTTACGGTTCTGACTATCTTGTAGATACGTTAATTGACCGTAGAGGCACTTTTGAAAGAGTACAGAAAATCAGAGAACTTTGGTCACCTGTACTAGCTTATTAAGAGGAGGAAGAAATGGAACGGAAACAACAGATAGACCTTGTCTATCGTCTATGTCAGAGAAAAAAATTCTCTTACTACAACTTAGAAGATAACTATAACGGAACTGGAATGGTGCTATTTACTGCATATAACGCAGAAAGTACCCCCATCATCCGTTATAGCTTCTATCCTAGCGAGGTTAGTGACGTTACTAATTTCCTAGACAGCTTGTTGATTGAACGAGCTGAAGAAAAGAGGAAGTTTTTATCTTTTAAGTTAAAGAAGTAGTTGAGTTGATAAGTAAGATTGAAACCTATCCAGTCATAAGGATAGGCAGGAGGAAGTTATATGTTACATTGCACTTATTACAACGAGGAGAGCGCATATAGAGCGTCTAAACGGCGATATGCAAAACTGCTTGATGCAGGATATAGTGTTGTTCTGCATCCATTAGATGATGATGATTTTGATAACTTTGAAAGGCTCAAAATCAACCCATTTGCTCATACAGATGAGGATTGGGAATTCATCATCTATGATGATGTTTCTGGTAAATTCTTTATTAACGGTATGGATGAACTCTATGCTAAAGATATGCCAGATTATTTCCGACCAAGATCGGAACGTCGTCTCGCTTTGGAGGTTGCGCTGGAGCGCGCCTACTCGCTTGGAATGTAATTATGTTAATGGGAAAGAAAGACTATGCGCGTGATGATATAACACTTGCATAGTCTTTTGGTTTTAGAAAGTCTGCATCAGCAGATATGGAGGAAGTTAAAAATGGAGAAATACTACAAAAACAGCAAAGGTTTCACAATTCACATTTCAAACAACACAGATTTAGATGAACACTTAAATCCAATGAATTGGGATACAGTATTCAACTATTATACGTGGGAAAGAAACTACAACAGTATGCAAGAGAACTCTTATAGAGAGATAGATGATTGGTTCGACGCTCAGACAAGCGAGGGCGCATACTACCGATTGAGAGAGAAGTGTCAAGCGGAAGGTAAAAACCTTTTCCAATTTCTTGATGTACTTTGTAACGCATTGGATAAAGTCAGCATTGTCGCTTTTCCTATTCTTTCTTATGAACATAGTGGGATTTCCTATTATCTAGGTAATTCTATTGACCGTTTTGACGGTAGTGTTGTTGGGTTTGCTTGGGAGTACAAAGAAAAACTTTACAAAGATTATCGTTGTAAACGGATAACAAAATCTATCCATGAAAAACTCGAAAAAAATGTAAAGGGTGAACTTGCAACCTATACACAATACTGCAACGGTGAAGTTTATGACTATGTGTTGTATGATTGCAACGGTATAGAAATTGATAGTTGTTGTGGGTTTTATGCTAATACTGACGAAGAATTACTAAGTTTGATACTGGAATATATCCCGTCAGATATTACTGATATTGATTTTGTTGAAGTAACCAAAGAATTGCAGAAAGTAGTAGCATAGCTACTGTATGGAGGAAGAATAATGGAGTTTGATAAATTTATCAAGTTGTTGGCTAAAAAAGAAGTGAAACTTGTTTGTTGGGATGATAAATCTGACAAATGGATTGATTGGACACCTGATTTTGAGGATACTAATTATGTTTATCTGGAAAGAAATCAGAAGAGAACTTACCTAAACCAAGTAGCGTTTTGTCAATCATGGCGACGTAAGGGGATAGACCTTACTGAACTATGTAAAATTCGCTCATTGCTAGGTGATATCGATGCAGACAAGGAGGCAATTCCTTTTGTGGAATTGTTTCGTCACCTCATTTCTGAGAACGGGGACTGGTCTGACTATGTTAAGGCAGTGATCCAAATTGAGAATGAGCAAGCATCACCAGAAGCTATTGAGAGAGCTTATGACTTTTTCGTAGAAACTGATGATTGTACTCTCATTAGTCCAATGATTGATGAAGTAGTTGCGGTAGCATAAGCTACTGTATGGAGGAAAAATAATGGATAAGGTATATTTGCTATATGATTGTGACGAATGGAGAAGTCACAATTCAATCGAAGCTGGCAGTCCGATAATTACTGCTTTTTCGGAAGAAGCCTTTGCAAGAATGCTCTTGCAGGATTTAGAATTAGCTAGTACATTGTCTGAAAATAATCAACGATTGTATGATGAAATTGAAGAGGCTGATGATAAATATTCTGATGAAAATTTAGAAAAAGTCTTTGAATTTTATAATCAACAAAGAATTGATTATCGCATAGTTTACTCGTTTGAAGGAACATACCAACCATAAAAGATTAAAAAAGCTATCATAATGATAGTACGGAGGAAGTTAAAAATGGTAAATTTACTAAAAGGAAGAAAGAATCTTGAGAAAGCACCAGCTTTACCAAGATTTACAACACAAGACGACGCACACAGTAAGTTCAAGAAACTCGTGCGATACTATAACAAAGTTCTGGATATCAGTACAGTTGACTTAGAAACTGTACTCGATGGATTGAATGTTAATTATCAACTTTATCGTAACAGACCAGAGGATTATTCTGGTTATAAATGTTATAAGCTTAGTGAAATTCCAGGAAATGCTTATTGTAATGTTGTAAATGTTCTCGAGAGTAGAGCGAAGATTGAAGAATTTGAGTTTGCAAATGTCAAAGTTCTTATGGATAAAGAACAAGACCAAGTGTTTGCAATCGTACCTCGACTTGCTTATTCAAAGGAGTCAGCATTTTATGGAATGCACAATAAGAATGGTTATCACTTTGTAGGTCTTAACTCAGTAGGTTATGCCTTACTTAAAAGCAAGATAGCTGAACTGAAGCGAGAAAAAGGCTACGACTTTGAGAGCGCAGTCAATCATATTGCCTTTGTGGAGCATAACTTTATTTTGAACCAGAAATATTCAAGACAAAGTAGTGCAACCATCGCCACTATCCAGACGGATAAGAAATACCAAGATAGCGAGTTGAATAAGAGTACAATCTTTAATCAACTAGGCTTTCGTAAGGTAGAGGTTGACACGCAGAAGTATGAGGGTAAAGAGTTCGACTACAATCTTTTCAGAAAAGTCGAAGAGGACTTTGAAGAAATCTGTAACAAACTACCTCACGCATCTGCTCAACCAGAACTGAAGTTCAGGAAGTTGGGCAAGCACAAGGCTACTGGTTTATATGCACCATTCCTTAACATTCTTGCAGTGGACGTTCGTAACACTGAAAGTTTTATCCATGAATACGGTCACTACTTAGACTATAAGCATGGTGCTAAGGAAAGTTATTCTTTAAGAGATGATTTTGAGCATATTATTACTTCTTATAGCAATAATTTCAAAATCACCTACCAAAAGAAAGAAGATGAACTCCTTACTCGTTTGATGAAAGCGAGCAGAGAGTCAGCTTCAGGTACTAGTATTGTTTCGCTAGTGGAGAAACGTTTGTCAGCAGAATTGGAACTATTGAAGAAATCTAACAAAATGTTTGACTACTTCACCACGCCGACAGAAATCTTTGCGAGAGGGTTTGAACTTTGGGTATTTGAAACAATTACCTCAAAATCTTCATTGCTGAAGAGTAGAGAAGAATACTCTAATCGCATTGAGTATGTTTCTTTCAATGGGATCAAAGAAAGTCTATTTGCTTTCTTTGCGACAATCTTCCCAGAAGAAACAATCCAAGAAAACAGTTTTGCAGCAAGCAGAACTATTCTCACACCTAAACGTGAATGGACGCTAGTTTCACCTACAAATGTAGGAGAACAAATGAGCCTATTCTAGTCTAGGTTAGAGTAACAGGGTTTATCCTTGTTACTCTTTTTTATTATATTTTCTTTGCACGAATAGTTGCCTTATGGCATATAATGTGATATAATACTTATATAAAGAAAGGAAGAAGGAAGGGCGCAAGCCTTAGAGGAAGAAAAAATGGCATTTGGAAAAAGTAGATATAACGCATACAGAAAGCGTAGTTTTAATCGTAGTGATAAGCAACGTAGAGAATATGCGCAGGCAATGGAAGAACTAGAAAATGCTTTTGACAATCTTGATGGTTGGCATTTATCTAATATGATGGATAGTGCCTATAAGAATTTTGACAACTATCAAGTTCGTTTGTCTAACCACTCGGCAGATAATCGATATCACGACCTAGAGAACGGATACTTGATTGTTAACGTTAAGGCAAGCAAATTGAACTTTGTAGATATTATCGAGAATAAGTTAGACAAGATTTTGGAAAAAGTCGATAAACTTGATCTTGATAAATACCGTTTTATCAATGCTACCAATCTGGAGCGTGATATCAAATGCTATCTCAAAGGTTATAAGACAAAAAAAGAAGTAGTATAAAGGGGAAATATGAATTATAAGTGTAAGCTACTTAAAAACGAACTGCCTAAATCTGAAGTACAATATTATGAAAATATAAATCGTGGATGGAGTGTAAAAACAACAGATTGCTTATATGTTGAGTTTGAGGACGGCACTTCAACAACTTACGTTATTTTTGAAGGGAAGTTTACGAAACAATATATGTGTAGGGATTGTGGTTCATATTATGAAATCAATTTAGGGACACAGTTGATTAAAATTCCTAAAAAATCGGTATAAAGGAGGATATAAAAAAACAATGATTTCTCATTGTTTTTTTAATTTATTTACACGCGCATCAATTAAGATATTTTTTATTTTAAAAAACCATAATGTACTCTTTTAATTGCATCTTATATAAGAAAAGTGCAATTTTTTGTTTACAGTATGATTTATCGTTGATATAATGGGGTTATGGAGAAAATAGTTATAAAAAATAAAGAGAATATAAATCAGACCTTATTTGTTGATTTTTTTAAAAGTTCTAAAAACGATATTTTACCAGAAATTGATTTGAAATCTGACAATATCCCTAAAAAAAATTTTATAAACGAAATGAATTATGCCTATTTATTTGCATTTGATGGGAATAGTTACTTATCTGCAGAACAGTTAAGAAAACTTCAGGAAAAAGTTCTGGGAAACTTTAAGGAAATATATCCTTTTGCAGGATCAAGTATTGAAATCAGTAACTCCCCTTATAATTTCTTGCTTGTGGAGGTTAAGGAAGAATGTTTAATTCTAAGTAAATTTACTATCAATTTGGTTGCTTTTAGTGAGGATGAGGATGGAGAAGTAAAAAGTTATTTTCTATTTGAAGAAAAGGATAAGCATATTTTATTTTATGAAAGTCTTGATGTAATGTTTGTAAAAGATAAGCATTATAAACCTGTACGTTTAGGATTCGGTGGGATAGGGGCTACTGAAATGAAAGAAACAGTATTTAAAGGAATGCCGCTATTTTATCAAGTAGAGGATTTTGAAAGGGATAAGGTTAGAGATTGGCCAACAACTCTAACTTATGGCGACCTACTAAGAGCGCAGAGAGATTCGCTGAATAGAAAAGAACTATTACAAAAACATTTAAAAAAGGCAAGTGATCTAGATGGAGTCATAAATTTCAACAAGTTTACAGTAACAGAAGTCTATACATTAGTAAAAGCAGCCACCGAGTTTGAAGAAAAAACTTTTATCAATTTTGTTAAGTGGTTTAGAGAAAAAGGAAGGTATATAAAGATTTTTTCTTATATCCCATATAAATTTAAAAATTATCGTTCAGAGATAATGATTGCTTTTGTATTGGATTCAATAGGAGAAAGTGGAATTTATGAAGATGATGACATAGCTTTAGATGATACTTCTTATTATTTAGCAAGAGATTATATAAGAATGTGCAGAATGAGAAGAAGAAAGGTGAAAATTGATTTTTCATCAAGTAGAAAATTAGAAGAAAAGCATGATAAGCTATTTGCATCTATTGAAAACAAAAACTTAAAAGAAAGACACGGAAATTCAAAATTTGAAATATATGATGAATATCGTCCTTTGATAGAAGCTGTTAATAAGCATAGCAATCCTCTCAAATACCTCAAGAGGCCGGTTGACTTAATAGTTGAAGGTAATAAGATGGGGCATTGCGTCGGTTCTTATATTGGAGCAGTAGAGATGGGAGAGTGTGTTATTTTAACTGTTGATTTAGATGATATTCATTATACGTTAGAAGTTAGCGCGGTTGTGAAAGACGATGGCTTAGTCGGGTATCATTTGTGTCAAATGCAGAGCAAATATAATGGTGGTGTAAAAAATCCTGAACATAGGAATCAAGTAATCACATTTCTTAACAACATTGATTTAAGTATTAAAAAAAGAAAAAGAAAAACAAAAAAGAAATAAGGATTTCAGAGCTTTGAAGTCCTTTTTTGATAGATATGTGTAGTTTGATGATGCGCGTGATTGAACAATAATGTTTAACGAATATTATTTTTTAAAGCAAAAAAAACACCGTGGGAGGAAAGTCCACAGTGTTTTTTTGTCAGAAGGGATGAGAGGCGACCGGAAGAAAGGTAGCCACCCCTCATGTTAGGTTTAACTAGAAGTAACTGGAGAAATTAGGAATAGTTACTTCTTTAGTTCAGTAGGAAGAAGTTAAAGAGGGGGAGGAAGATTTCCCACACAAACAATAACTCAACCGACGAATATTTTTGTATCTCATCGGTACATTTACAGTATAACAGATTTGCTCTAAAAAAAGCAAGAAGTTGGTCGGAAATTGGGGATTTTTTTTTAAATAATTTTAAAACACGATTTTCTCTATCATAGCTTGCCTTTTTGAGAAGGACTAGGTACAATAATAGTATGAAACAAAACGATTATTACGAAAATTTACCAAAGACGAAAAGAGAACAAATCGTCGATTGGTTGAACAATTTAAAGGACTTAAGTTTATTCCGCTATCTTCGTAAAAAGGTGATTTTTAGGAAGACTATATTTGCAGGGATTCTGCTAACTTCTTGTGTCCTATTGGTTTTAGGGGGATTGACCTCACCCAAACGTGTGACCTTCAAAGCAGAGCAACTAGAAACTGTTAAATCCTTTGCTAACAATAGTGGCGATATGGAATTAGTAAGCCAGAAATATTCTAAGGAAAATGGTATCGCAGTCTTAGAGTTTGAAACCAAAGACAAAACAAGTGCGATTGATGAGGGTATCAAAGGCGAAAATTTAGAATGGCAACTCTTTTTCCCACCAAATGTCAATGCAAAGAATGCAGAAATGCAGGTGATCCCTCTAACTGATAACAAAATTTCAGTAGTAGTGAAGAATATCCCAGGAAATTACGGAGCATTCATTGTTCGTGCTACGAATAACTCACCTGTCGATAAAAATGTTGATGTAAAATTCAAGAGCTATAAAACTTATCTACAAGAAGAGAAGGATAAGGAAGAGCGGAATAAATTTAAGAAAAAAGATGAACAGGTTGAACAAACGCCGGCCAAGGATAATATTCTGGATTTCTACGTAACACTTCAAAATGACAAGTTGATTGAAACCAGTATTAAGGACCAGACACGTGAAGAGTTCGCGCTTTCAATATTTAATGCTGAAATTGATTATCAAACAAGTCAAGTAACGCGACTTGAAGATGCGACCAAGACTTTGGTAAATAGCACTGCTAATGATAAAAAGTCTATTGATAACTTAAAGAAAGAATCTCAGTATGTTATCGGTGATGAACTTTCTGAGAAGCAAAAGCAAATCCAAACATTGATGAATAGCATTGATTCTAAGAACAAAGAAATTAGTACTGCTGAAAAGAGTCTTAAAGTGACTAAAGAAACCATTGCTAATTTACAAAAGAATGTAAAAGCAGTCCAAGAGGGAACGTACCAGTTCAAAGCACCTGTTCGCTCGGTATCTGTTAAAATTGGCTAATACAGCCAATCGCCTTTTGGTTTTATTGAGGGTTCGACTCCCTCAAGGGCGATAGGGGTAGTAGCCCCCTAAAACAATTCCTATCGTTTCCCAACGTTAAATAGAATTGTTCTTTCATATTGTGGCTAGGTAAGGATGTTTGCCACCGTAATCTCCATCTTAACAAAACGAAAAAACACCTGCGGTACTCAATCCGTGTCACCAAGGACAAATTGAGCGAGAATAAGCTACGCTAATGCGTGGCTTTTTTATTTGTTTTGAAAGTAGTTTGTAAATACTTGACGAACGTAAAGTATTATGATATAATATAACCAAGATAAAGAAAGGGAGAACAAAGTTCTCACGGTAAAACAAAATGAAAAAACTTTATGTAGAAATCAACGAAGCAAAAACAGGAGCTATTCTAGTCGAAAATAAGTACTATGAATCGGTGGATACTTACGAAATGGCTTACAGCATTATTTCTAATCAACTGATAGCTGATGGAAAAAATGTTCTATATTATGAAGATATGTATCTTGAACAAAATTTCAATGAACAGTACAAAGAAGCTGAAGAAAAGGACACTCTGGAGAAATTTTTCGATAAAATGTTTAACGGTATTCTCAAAGAAGAGGATTACAAAAAACTCCTTGAAATGCTAGATAACATTCCAGATGAATTTGACCCAGAGGAAGAACTTGCAAACTGTATTGCAAATAAAAATCGTAAATCTGATTTTTATGGTGATGGATTGAGAGTTATTGTTGAATACCTTGAGAGCATTTCTCACGAAGATGCACTCGCAGTAGTTACTTATTACTATTTCTATTTCGGTTTTGGTTATGAAGATCAACTTATCTCAGATATCAAGTCTGATAAGGAAGATGAAACAAAATTTGAATACGTTGAACGTGCAGCAGTAATTTAATTCACAAGGAGAAATATCATGATTACTAAAGAACAACTCAACAAATACTACAGCGAATACTTGGATAAACTCGTTGAGTGGGCTGACGATTTAAATGAATTGTGTCTGTACGCCTACCTAGATGAAGATGACAATTTATACTGCGGTCCTAATCAACTGCATCATGGTTACACACAATTCAGAGTTCCACTTCAAGCTAAGGCGGTAGTGGATGATGATTGGAATTCTGATTTCTTCAACAACCCATCAGAATACGATGGGTGGGATGAAACTTTGGAAGAAATACTTGAGGAATTAAATGATTAAAAAATATATTTATGGATTGTGCATGTAGATAGAGGGGGGTTCTATGCGTATTAACACATCACAAGTTGAGGCAGTCTTAATGAATAAGGCTGTCTCAGCTTATCGTTTATCAAAGGAAATTGGAATACAAGAAAGTTCTATCTCTCTTTTAAGAAATGGTAAAAAGGATTTCAACAAGTTGAGCATTGAGGTTGCTATGAGGGTTCAAAAGTGGATAGACGCTGGCAATATTAAATAAGGCTGTCCTATATTTTTAGGAAGCCTATTTTTATTTTGTCTATCATAGCTTTACTATATTGAAGATTAGAGATAAAATAGTAGTGTGAGGTTTTAGAGTGATTTTATAGCTCTATAACGGAATACAGTCTATTAGAAAGAATAGAGGAAAACATGACAGAAGAAGAAAGTAAAGCGTATGATAGCGTGCTTAATGGGCATTATACTATCCCACGTGGTTATTACTCGAAGCTGAAGCATTATGGAATCAATGTCCAGAAAGGCTTTATCGTGCTTATTGCGTTTATGTTTGCGATGCAGACGCAAAATGTAGTCTTTCCAGCAGAACAGTTTTTACAGTTTGTTCTCTTTGTAATCCTATTTACTACTTTAGCATTCTATCTTGTACTGCCTACTCGGACAGGAGGTACGAATGCCAATGCCATCTGGTACTTCCTAACTCATAGAAAAAAACGATACTTCCCTATTGACAGAGGGACTTATCCAGAGTTTCATGGAGGAGTAGATGGTAAAAATAGAAAACGTTTTAGGAGGTAAGAATGTCTAACAAGTATAAAGAAAAATCACGGACACCTTACCTAGACAAGTACACAGAGGACTTGACCGCCAAAGTCAGAAAGAATATTGAAGATTTTGAAGCCTATGGACGTGAAAGAGAGATCAAGAAGGTCTTTGTTTCCTTGGTTCGCTTGCACAAGAATTCACCTACTCTAGTCGGTGAAGCAGGGGTTGGTAAAACTCATATTGTCGAGGGAGTATGCGCCTCTATCATCAGAAAAAGAAATATCCCAAAGGAATTTGAGAATGTAAGGGTACGTAGTCTATCTCTAAGTGCGATTACATCCAAGACCAGAAACCAGAATGGTGAGGAAGAGGATATTATCTCTAAACTACATCATATTGTAGAAGAGTTAAAGGCATATAAAGGGGAGAACATCCTATTTATTGACGAGGTACACACTATCATGGGTACAGGTGCAACAGATCAATCTACCCTTGACGTAGCGAATCTATTGAAGCCAGCCTTGTCACGTGGTGATATCTACTTCATATCAGCAACCACTCATAAAGAGTTTCGTCTGATTGAAAAAGATACTGCTATGGAGCGACGCTTGCAACCTATCTATGTAGAAGAACCAGACCGAGAAGCTGCAATCCAAATCATGAGTAAGGTCAAGGCTAAGCACGAGCGTGTCAGAGGAATTGAGATTACAGATGAAGCCATTGTTGCCACAGTTGACCTATCCACGCGCTACATGGCAGATAAGAACTTACCAGATAAATCTATTGACTTGTTAGATGAGGCAGTAGCAACTGCTTATCTGAATGGTAAAAAGACTATAACCTATAAGGATATCGCCAAGGTAGTTCATATCCGTAAAGGGATTGACCTTGAAATCCTATTACAAGGAACAAGAACCGAACGGATAGACTATGAGAAACAAATATCTAAGGTTGTAAAAGGCCAGAAAGATGCAGTCAAGGCTATTGCAGACATCACTTATCGTGCCAAGACAGACATGCAGAATAAAGAGAAGCCCCTGGGCTCTATCTTGTTGTTAGGTACTACTGGAGTTGGTAAGACAGAATGCGCTCGACAGACTGCTCACGCCATCTTTGGTTCAGTAGACATGATGACACGGATAGACTGTTCTGAGTATAGTGATGAAAATGCAGTCGCTCGACTAATCGGATCTGACGGTAACGAAGGCACGTTGACTGAGAAGGTTAAGCGTAGACCTTACCAAGTATTGCTCTTTGACGAGATTGAGAAAGGGCATCCCTCTATCCAGAACCTACTCTTACAAGTAATGGACGCTGGACGATTGACTGACGGCAGTGATAGACTAGTCAACTTCAAAAACGTTGTTATCTTTGTTACTACTAACGCAGGTCATGAAACCATTAAGCAAAAATTCAGAACCTTAAACGAAGGACAGACTTTTGAAAACTTAGACCAGACTACAAGAAAATCATTCATGTCAAATATAGATGATGATTTAAGCAGTTACTTTAGGCCAGAGTTTATCAACCGTTTTGATAAAAAGGTAGTCTTGAATATGTTGACTGGTAATGTTATCCAAGAGATTATTACCTCTAAGATGAAAATCAAAGAAAAGTCTTGGGCAGAACGTGGCTTGTTTATTAAGTACGTTGGTGATGGTATAAGTGAGCAAGATGAAAAAGAAGCGCGTGAGAATTTCTTTGATTATTTACAAAATATCGGTACAGACGAATATAATGGTGCTAGACCACTAGAAAGAACTATTGAGAATGTTCTGGACTATCCAATAACTCGTCAATTCTATTTTCTACGAGATAAAAAAGCTATTGATTATACCGTAGAAGTGACTTTGACAGGTACACCACCACGCTCACGAGTAGAAGGTAGTGAGGGAAAATATACTGCTAAAGATCATAGAAAAACAAGCGTTAAACTTATTCCACGAATTTAGCCTATCATAGTTTTACTTTTTGGCATTTTGAAGGTAAAATAGTATTATAGAAAAAAGAAAAGAGGAAAAAAACTGATGAAAAATAACTTTTTGAAAAAAGTAACAACTTCAGCATCACTTTTAGTGCTATCTGCTCACAACACACTTGTCTTTGCAGATGATAACCCATTTACAAAGACGGGTAATGATATCAAAAAAGTTGGTGCTGAGATTAAAACGCTTTCTTACATTGTCGCGGTAGTTTGTATGATTTGTGCTGGATTACTAATTATGTTAGGTGATGAGGGCAAAAAGAAAGGAATGGCTTGGCTACCCTATGTTATTGGAGGGTTAATCGTTATTTCTCTTGCTGCAGCAGCAATTGGATACATGCAAAGTCTAGGAGGGTAATATATGACTTCTAAAGTCCAAGATTTTGGATTTAGAGGGAAGAAGAGGGTTTCAATTCAAGAACCCTTATTTCTTTATGTAGAGTGGGGAAATATGAACCCAGACAATACTGAAGGTATAAGAGAGATTATTGAAGATATTGACCTCGACCTCTATCCAAATGATGCAAGTAAAAGCATCACTAAAAATTTTCCGTTTTTAACTTTCCAACAAGCAGAATATCTCTTTCGTGAATTAAAGGAAAATTTTGATAACTTTACATTCAATGGAATTGCTTTGCTATCACAGCTAAGTAGCAACAATACGCTTACTGGAAGAGTTTGCTTTGGTGATGGGCCAAGGATCTCGCCATTCATTCTGGATGATGAGTATAAAAACATTCCATTAGCGTTGATCTATGCGACCAGACGTGATGTACGTTTCAAAGATTATTCGTTTGATGAATTAACGAAGTATTTCTGTACAATGGAACCGAACTTAATGGACTGTTATAAACGCAGTCTAGGGTTGTCGATTTCCGAAATGCCAATCTATCCTGCCAACAATACAATTAAGGGTGAGTTAGATAGAGAAGGAGTGATAGGGGTGAGTGGAACGGAACAAACTCTCACAAACCATTCTCCCTCTACTGGCACAGTAAAAAACTATACAGATTCTAGTCGCAGTAGTGGACTGCTTTCAAAAATTCTAATTTATATCTGTTTGGTTTTATCCGTTTCAGGGATCGGCTTTGGTATTTTTAATCATAGCCACGCGCAGAAACAGGAGGAGAAGTTAGCTTACCTGTATAAAGAGCAGACTTCTATCAAAAAAGTACAAGAGAATGAGCATTCAATTGATGTTATCTCAAAATACTTTGTAACCCATTACTTTACTGGCAATAAAGAATCTATTATCCCCTACTTGTCCAATGGCGATGCCAAGTTCACCCAACCGACTAAGGCACAGGTGACTAGCACTATTCTTGAAAGAATATCATTAAGAGAGGACGGAGAAACCTACTCAGTTAGTTATATAATAGGTGTCCGTGCTGAAAATGGAACACTTTCAGCAGAACGTATTAGTTTTGATATGAAGGCTGATGATAATGCTCCATTCAAGTGGGTAGTTACGTCTGAACCGATAAGAGAGCCATTTTCATCTACTGTCGAGAAGAATAATTAGGAGGTGATTTTGTGGCTAAAGTCTTATTAGACGGAGGTGTCGATGTCATTAAAAATTTAAAGGAATTGACAACTTACTGGACTGCCGAGAATGGATTTGATAAAGTTGCTGCACCAGATAAGCAAGTTTGGAAAAACAATACTTTATCCACGATCAAAACAATTCAGTTTTACGACCAATGGAGTTTGTATCTTCATGATGTACTTCCAATCTGGCAAATGCTTTATGTTATTCCTGCTACAATAATGAAGCTACTATATTCTCTATCATCCTCGATAGAGGTGTTATTTGAAAGAATTTTCGTATTGTTTGGATTATTTAATTATCTAAACGATACATCAACATGGATAGGGAAGTTCTACTTTTGGGGTAGATACATAGGTATGGCTATCTTTGTAGCATTGATTATCGCAAGGGTAACATTGAGCTTCATAGGTGGTTCATTCAAGTATAAGGAGTTCTTTAATAACTTAATTTTGGTTAGCTTTGCCTTGAATGTATTGCCTACTGCCCTTATAGCATCTGGGAATATGATTTCTCATGCGACAACAACATTAAGGACGCATAGCTCTAGCTCTAGCTCTAGTTCTGCCGAGAAAGAGAATCTGTCTTTACTTCCTATCAAGGGTAATGTAGTTGACCTCTTTTATCTTATCGATGAGGATTTTGACACGAATAAATTAGAGTATGATCCCGATACTAAATATATCCGAAAAGACGCATCTGAACTTAATGATATAAATGCTTCCAATATTCAGCAAACCAAGTTTGAATCATTTATCGGTGCATCGACCGAAGAATTATTGAATTATTATATCTATAAAGATGAAGATAAGAAAGAGAAATGGACAAGTTCAGACAAATACTATGGTGTAGCAACCCTCTTGACCTCTTCTAAGCAGGCAGGTGAAAAAAGGAAGGACGGAAGGGAACAATACATCATTGCAGGGATTGAAGTATCAAACATGTTTGGTGTTGACTTTTCTGTATTTTCTCCTGTTTATCCAAGGTATAGGGTAGATTATTGGTCCATCTTTATTCAGCAAATTATGTTGATAGCTTTATTGGTTGGTTTGCTAATATCTATGGTACAGACTATTTTCAAGGTTCTGTTATCATCAATGGTTGCTCCTTTTGTTGCATATACATCCGTAGATGATAGCACTAAATTCATGGAGCTGTTGCAAACTATCTTTGCTGGTATCGCAGGTATCTTCTTTGAAATAGCGATAATTCATTTCTCTATGTGGTTTTTACAAAATGCTCAGACTGTGGCAATAGGAAAGGCAACTATTTTCAGCAACCTAAATGGTTTAAGTAAGGCGCTTATGATGATTATCCTTTATATCGCAACTTTCTTAGGTGCGTCACAAGGTTCTGGTGCAATTAAGTCATGGTTAGGAGTAACAACTGGTGCTAAAAACGGAATGATGACTGCTCTCGGTGCTAGTTTTGGTGCATATCAAGGTGCTAAGTTTGCAAATAATGCAGTCCGTGGTAGAAAGAACCCTATGACAGGTAAACGACAAGGTGGACTAGTTGATGCAACCAAGAAAGGAGTTGGACTTGCAAAAAGAGCTGGACATCTGGGGGCGCAAGGTGCTAGAAAAGGTCTAATCACGGCAGGAAATGGCTTGGGTAAAGTAGCAGGAGGAGCTATGAACTTACATGCTGGTACTAGAGCTCATCAACTTGCTTCTGGTGTAGGATACGGAGAAGGTTTAGCTAGAACTATAGGTGAAAGAGCGGTTGTTGGATCTGAGAATGCTCTTATTGACCGTCAGGTAAAAGCAAACAAAAAAGCAAAAAATAGAAAAAATAATATTAATAAAGCTAAGTCTGCTTTTAGCAAAGCAACTGCACCTATTTCACAAGGTTACAATAGTACTCGTCATGGATTAACTAAGAAGAAAGTACCCCCTCTTGGAGCGCATAAGCGAGAAGGTAGTGCTTTCAAAGTTCCTAAAAATACACTGAATGAATACAAGAAGAATATCGCACAGAATAAGTCAAAAGTGACTGAAAGTGGCGCAAAACCTGTAAATACATTTAGTTTTAAAAGAGTTAACTCAAAAGAGAATCAAGGACATCAGAATTCTATTACAGACATACCAAATGTTACTGGTGAGGTAGAGGAATTCTAAGAAACTAAAGGATAAGAGTTTACTTATCCTTTTTTTGTATCCTTCTGTCTGTTTTTTTGCTTTTTTTTGAAACATCGTTTAAAATAGAATTATAGAGAAAGCAGAAAATGTTAAAGGGGATAAAAAATGGATAATTTTTATTTAGTTTTAATTGATTATGTTAGAACAATTCTATTTCATCCAATTTTAAAAGGGATTGAGTTAAGTATACTTATTCTACTGTGGCAGTTAATTGGAGGATTTGTTTTATTTGGGTTGACGTACTTACTTAAACCAATAGATAAAATGTTTAATGTCAACACTCGTTATCTTGTTTTGTCATTTGGATTATTGCTAGGATTCTTTTTACCTATTTTTATCGCTACTAATGATTGGAATGATGATAAATCTGTTATCACTGTTTTCCAACGTGTTTTTCGGTCTGTTGCAAAACTAGAAATGGCATTTGTGACTTTAACACTTGTAACTTTAATCTTAGGTGCAGGTATCATCGTTCCTATCTACTCAATTACAGTGGCAATTTTCAACTTTGTCATTGGAATTATACCAGTCTTAGCAGGATTTGCAGTTCTTATACCTATCTTGTTCATTGGGGGTTTCTTATCGTTAGTTGGTGCGGTTGCAGAACGTCTTTAATCTGATTTAATCTCAGGACACTTTGATAGTGTCTTTTTTTTTATCATAGCTTTACTATAAAGAGAATAAGAGATAAAATAGTATTATAGAAAATAATTGGAGAGATACATGAAATTAAATCCTTTTAAAAAGAAAAATAAAGCTATACCTGTTCAAGAAAAAGGTAGCTTAAAGCTTGTAGCTGATAATCAAACTCCACGCTACAAGTATGACAAGAATTGGGAAAACAGAGTTTTCCTTGACACTGTTAAGGCATCTAACATAAAATCTATCCTAACCAATGTAAGAGGAGCGCCCATTCCTCTAAGTAATGGTTTTGGTTATATGCAAATCTTAGGACTTCAAGGGAGAGATGTGTTTACTTCGTCACCTGCAGAACAAGTTGAATTGATCAATGGGTATAAGCAGTGGTTAGATGCCATTGATTTTGACTATATGGAAATAATTACAAGGCTTCCAACTGATACAAGAACGCAGATATTTGAGTTGAAGCATAAACTTGAAATTGTCATACAACAACTTTTGTCACCAAACTTAGATGAAAGAGTTAGAGTCCAACTGGAGATGCGTCGTGATGGCCTTATCAACTCTATTAAAGTGTTAGAAATTGTGGAACGTGAACGCTTTAATACAGAATTTTTTATCGCTTTCTACGGAATAACATTAGAAGAGTTGAATTATAAGACCAGAGTTTCATTGAATGCTTCTACAACGTTTAAGCCCCAAATGATTTCTGTTGAAAAAAAGGAACAACTCATTGCTACACTTTTTGATCCAAATAGAAATGGAGAGTTTTAAAATAATATGTTTTTATCAAGAAAATCAGTTGCTGATTATATAAGGAAAGGTTATGACCTTGCTCTTCAAGGAAGAATCCAACCAGATGGATTAGATTTTAAGGAAAATGATTACTATATAAGAACTGCTTCCGGAGTATTTTCTATTGCTTATATCGGTAACGGTGATTACCCCAAATCTGAACTAGCTCCATTTTGGGCGAGTGGAATGGTACAAATTGACGGAGTAAACGTTTTAAGATTTATTTCTAACAATGATAAATATTCTGACGAAGCTGATAAATCAATCTCAAATTTAAACCATTCTTCTAACCGTAACTTTACAGATGATATTAAAGATAGTAGTGAGGTTAGTTCATTACTTGAAACTAAAGCTATTGCTGATAGTAACGGAAGAATCAAAAATGTAGGCGTGAGCTATGTTGTTCCTGCTGATACAGAGCAACAACTAAAACAAAGAGAACGAGAACTAAAAGGAAATTTGCCTGGCTATTCAGTTCACATTAGCCAAGGGATGATGCAAGTTGAGTATGACACAACATTTATTCCACCAAGCATTCATCCGACATTGCCTACTGGAAGAAAACCACAACCAATTTCTACCTTAGTATTAGCAGCAGGCTTTCCTTTCGCTCACACGAGCTTAACGGATAAGAATGGTATTTTTCTCGGATTTACTGGTACAGATGGGCCAATCTTATTTGACATGCTCCATCGTAACAATGAGCGACGTCGCTCTACGCTTATGATTGCAGGGCGTAATGACTCAGGAAAAGGTAAATTGCTTGCTAAATATTTAGACGGATTGTTTTTTAAAGGTCATACTTTGATAAACATTGATTTGAATGGCTCTTTATCAGAATTAACTAGAAAACAAGCGGGCCTAGTAATTGATATTGTTGATGGAGAAAGTGAATATCATATCAACCCTCTACAAATTATGGCTACACGTATTTCAGAAGATACGTTGGAAACCGACCAAGTACGAAGCTATAAGATTCACCGTAATAAGTTAAAGGTTATGGCTAGTATCAAAGACCCAAGCCTTACCAAGACCGACTTCAATAATCTCACGAAAACCACAGATGAAATGTATGCTGATTTTGGTTTGTGGGAAATGAGTGAGGCAAAGCAGAAAAATAGTTATTTACACATTACTGATGTAATGTGGGAAGATTACCCTCTATTGAGCAATCTAGTTGACGCATTGGATGCTGATTGGAGAAGAGAGCGAAGTCGAGGAGAGGCAGGGAAATCAAAAGCTGAAAGTTACGAGAAACTGGTGTCCGCCTTTAATGCGATCCTTAACGACTATCGTTATATGAATAAACACTCACGCTTTGTTGATATCGAGGGTGAGCAAGTAGTTACATTCAATCTATCTAAGATTGATGATAAAGCCTTGCTTCATATTGTACTTTATCAAATCCTTAGTCTTGCTTCTGCTGAAGCTGTTAAGCATGGTATTAAGAATAAGATTGATGCAGAGAATACTGTCCCTAATAAGGAACAAAATCAGGTCATTGTTACTATTACTGGCGCTGATAAACTGTTTGAACCTTCCTATTCTCAATCTCTTACTTTCCTAGCAGAAATGATTGAGGAAATCTCTAAAGATGATATAGGAATCATTCTGGAGGTATCTTCACTTGATAAAATTCTATCTTCTGCTGAAGCTGATGAGTTTTCACCTTACGTTCTCGCAACTCGAAGTGTATTCTCACAGATGCTTTACCGTATCTTAACTCAACAAGATGCAATGATTATTCCAAAAATCGCTAAGAATTTTGGAGACATCACACAGTCAGAACTTGACGGACTTCGTTATCTTCAAAATGAGCAGTTTTTCTTGAATATCTCAGGAGTGTCTAACTACTCATTTGTAATGCAGCTAACTGATAGAACTGATGCTGATTACTACGGTTTAACATATGCAGAAGATGATAGATATGCTAGAATGCGTTAGAAAGGGGTAAAATGACATCAGCTTTTGAATTGTATTATAAGATACAAAAAAGAATCCATAATACCAGAACGCTACATTTATTAAATTTGTTAGCTATGGCAGGACAAGTAGGTTTTGTCTTTGGAGGATTTATGGCTTACTCTTTCCATATCAAAGAATTAGTTGCTCGATATGGAAAGGAAATTGTCTTGCTTGGATTTATGCCCTATATATTCGTAGGTATAGCAGTAGTAATTATCTTGCTTGTTTTGGGTAAAAAGTGGCCTATACTTTTAACTCTTTTACTTGTATTCTTGCCAACTGCTTTATTGACGGAGTCTGGAATGAATGCTGCATTATTTGTTGCCATTGCCTACATAATCAGAAAGATTGAACAAGGCCATAGACAGATGATTGTTAGCGCAGTATCTGGCTTCTCAGAAAAGTATTCCCCACTTTATGAAAAGCGTTTAGCAAACAAACAGAAGTACAAAGAATACTTTCAAGCCTACATGCTCCTAGATTTTTTTGACGCAGAGGATTTTATCTTAATTGATGAAAAAGATGAAAAGTACACGTATAAGAAGGTCGGAATATATGAACGTCGATTGACAAGAACCTTTAAGATTAAGGGGGTTTGGGGTAAGGTCACAGTTACAGATGACCTCTATATCGCGCCTCAGAAACGCTCAATCTGGACTAGATTAAGGAAAGGAGTTCGTTATTTTGGATGATCAAAAGGAATATGAAGAATTTCTAGAAGATGAATTCTCTACAAGCGATTATGCTGAATACTATGACGAGTTTTATAGCGGACTAGATGAGCAAGAAATTGAACGGACTCATAGGAGAAGGTCTAATCTATTTTCACGCAGTCGAATGTATGTCGATGAACTCCGGACGGAAATATATGATGAAATCAATGGTGAGATCGACTTACAAAAAGAGTATTATAAACAAAGTGATAATGAAGTATTATATTACCAACAGATAAATAGAAATCGAATTTTTTATCATAAATTAGCAACAGCTATTGTACTTGGAGCAGTCCTTATTGGTATTATCTATCTATTCTTACTGATAGGGAGATAGGAGATGAAATTACTAAAAATAAAAATTATTGTTGTGGGAATAGGGATATTGGCAAACTTGCTTGCTATCTTCTTCGGTATTGTTGTTTTTGTATCTCTATTTTCTGCTGTTGCAACTTCTCATGCAAAGAGGGGACATGATTGTGGGCCAACAAAGTCAAAAGCAACAGAAAGTACGGTTGCAATATCACCAGCCGACCAGACTGTTGATAGTTTCATAAAGGAACATGAAGAAGCCTATGTCCTTTCATGGAAAGCAGGCGGTTATCTTCCTTCCTTTTCTATTGCTCAAACCTTTGTAGAGTATGGTTTTAACTTTACCAATCCATCCGGAACGAGCTTCTGGATGGCTCACAATATGGGAGGAGTTAAGACTGGGGGGAATATTTCTAACTTCCCTATTACGTTAGCAACCTATGGTCAAGATGCAGTTGATTTATCAGGAACACGTCCAGGTACAAACGTTGGAGATAACACAGGAGGAAATTACGCTTGGTTTAAGTCCTATGATGCAGGTATCGTAGCGAAAGCTGAGTTTATGGCTCACCAGACACTCTATAAAGGGGCGATAAATAACACCGAACCTAGATCAATCGCAAAAGCAATCGCACAAGGGGGATGGGCAAGTGACCCAGTAGCTTATGAAAGCTCTTTGAATAATGCTTATGACTCCGTAGGTGCTAATTATAAGTGGTTAGATGAGAAGGCGATTAAGAAATATGGTCAGTCTCCATTTGTAGAGATTGGCCCTGTCCAACCTTCAGATAGCCTTGGAGTGACTGCTAAACCTAAGACTAGAAATAAGTGTGGTAAGCGTAGTCATTCAGCCGATGGTACAGGACGTGTGCCTAGTGGTGTACAAGTGGACGGAAGTGGTTGGACTCCACAAACCTTGCCGCCTGAGTTGAAAGACTACATTATTGAACCAAGCCAACTAGGTTTAGAATACGATAGTGCGACTGGTTGGGTTGAGCATTCTGGTGAGTGTGTTGACCTTACTGTCAGTTTAGGAAATATTCTTTGGGGGCATTCTGGAACTGTCATCGGTAACGGTAAAGACCAAGCAAATGCCTGGGCTAATATTTTTGGAAACAGTACAACCTCTAAGGCTAGAAAGGGTGCTATCTTCTCTAGTGCGGGGGATATAGTCAACGGACATACTGGAATTGTGTGTCATGTATTCGAGGACGGAACATTCCTAGTTGTCGAGCAGAATTATTCTGTAAGTGGGAATGCAATCGGTAAAAAGAATACATATAGCTACCGCCTTGTTAGTCCATCTTTTAGTGAAAGGAACAATTTTACCTTTGCTTATGGAAATGAGTCCAACTTGAACCTAACGAATAAAAAACAGTGACAAAATCACTGCTTTTTATTTATCTTTATCGCTTAACCGTTATTTTCTTGCAATTATAACGCTAAAGCGTTATAATAGAAGTGTAATCACAAAGAAAGGATGAGTAGTAGTGGTAGTAATCACGTTGAAAGAAACGCTATCAGATCGTGGAATAACTCAGTCAGAACTATCTAAACTAGCAGGACTTAGACCGAGTACAGTATCATCCTTATTGAATGGTAGCACGCGCATTGAGTTTGAAACAATCGATAAGATAGCAAAAGCATTAAATACAGATGATATAAGAGAGATTATATCGTTAGAAGAAAGGAAAGAAAAATGATGGAATATGACCTTTTTAATGATTATCCAGAAACACCAAAAGACGAATTAGAGGGACTTCCTCTTGAAGAGCGTCTTGAAATTTTAAAACAAAGACATTTTGAGGAAGAAGCTGAGAAGGCAAGAGAGGAAGAAGAAAGAAAACAAGCTATTATCCAAGCCAAGAAAGATAAAGAGTATAAGGAATACACTTCTAAGATAGAACGTTTCTTTAAATGGATGATCGGATTTACTTTATTTTCTATTGTATCTGTCGGCTATTTATTGTATAAGGATTATTTCCTTATGACAGTACATGGAGGGGTGACTATAGCAGGCGAAACGAAAGAACTTGGTAAGGCTATTGTGGCGTTCTTATTATCCATAGTAATGTGTTTCTTTGCTCCTGCCTTGCTAACATTCTTTGTAGAGGATATGCCAGAAGAAAAAGGAGGTAAATAATAAATGTCTAAACTAAAGATTTTGTTGATTATTGTTTTATCCGTTATCATCGGAAGTACCATAGCTATTGTTATTATTCAAAATATAAGTAAGGAAGAACCAGAACAAGAACAGGTGCAGCAAACTACTAAGGAAGAGAAGAAAGTACCAACAGAAACTCAGGAAAGAGTAGTGATTACCGAGGATGATAGAAGTCATAATGAAGCCTTGTCGGCTATTGAAATGCCAGGGCATAAGGTAGAACCTAGTATCGAAAAGGAAGTGAAAGAGGCTTTTAAGGTTGTTATCAAGGAATGTAAGACTGCAAATATCTTAGAAATCGACTACTCTATTGAAAAGCATCTTAAAATGGCCAAACAAGACATGATTATGGCTTTTGCAGTGTCATTCCAACAAAACGGATATGATGTGAATATTGATGATATTGAGGTTTACGAATCAAGTGTATCTGACGTTGTTCAGTTTATCGTAAAATCAACTAAGAAAGGAGAAGATAGTATCTTCTGGGCTGGTAATTATAATACAATGGCTCACCAAGTTAGTATTGCTCGCTACTACGGAGGGCATGTCGGAAAGGCTTTTGGGTAATAGATATGACTACTTTATACTTATATCGGTCACTAATCGTTAGGGAAACAGAAAAAGCTATTTTGGTTCGGTTTCCTAAGAAAAGTGAATATAACTACATGGGCACGTGGATACCTAAAAAGCGCGTGACAGTCATTAAGAATGAGGACGAAGAGGAATTCTATAAGCTAGAGGTTAAACCATTCTATACTTATGAATTGCATTCTTTGAATAATTCGCATGAAAGTACACTATTGATCCGTGCTGAACAGTTTATCGAACTGTTCAAGGGAGTTGATAGCTATGCTCGTAAAGAACTGGATATCCAAGCTATTGAAGAACAAGAGGAATTGGACTTTATTTCTCTGAAAGCTATCCGTGAGTTAATCTTTGATAATAATTTTGATAGTGCAAAGTTGGCGCGTGATACTGGTATTTCACGTCAGACGCTTATCTCATTACATAAGAAGGAAAGACCGTTATCGAATGTGAAACTAGAAACTCTTATCAAGATGCAGAAATACATCTATTCAAAGGGACGTAAGGAGTAGCATGACTAAGAAAGACCAAGATTTTTTGAAAGAACTTTATCAAATCTATTTGATTGTAATGATTGGTATATGTGTTTTTCTAACCAATATATTTGTAACAGTCGGATATAAAGTTATTTATCATATATCACTATCTGGAACTCTAATATGGCTTGTTCTATCTATTGCACTATCCCCTTTAGCAATCTATACAAAGGGAATGAAGCAGATACAAGAAAATTTTATATTGTCTAACTGGCGAAGAATCCTGCTTTTTTCCTTACCTATGATTGTTGCAGTAGTTGTTGGGATAGTTGTTGCTCACCAAGAAAATAGACAAAATGTTGCTGAATATGGTATCGGTATCTCCTTTATCAGTTATCAAAAGACTACGTTTAAACCATTGACTCAAAAACAGACCACGTTGCTTGCTGAAAGGCTAGAAGCAGCAGAACAAAAAGAAGAATTGATGGCTGGTAAAGAGAATAGCTATTACATCTTCTATAAATCAACCTGTCCTTATTGTAGAGTGGGATTGACTTCTTTGATTGAAAGACTACCAGAGGAACGGAAAGGCGAACTTGTATTTATCGACCTGAACGTTACGGATGCTGACAAGGTTGCAGGTTCTCTAGGAGTAAATGAAGCAGGTACGGTTGTTTCTGTAGTGGCAGATAAAGAAACAGGAAGCTATAAAATTACAAAAGAGACAATCGCTTCAGATGATGAAAAAGGGGAAATCGTAGCTAATAAAGACCTCATAGATAAGATGGTAGTAAAGGAGAATGTATGAACCTAATTGTAATTATTCTACAATACTTCTTGTTTAGCTTTCTCCTCTTTTGTTTAAAAGTAGCAGTTCTGGTATATCGCAATCGTATCTCAATTATTAAAAATGAATTTCATATTAGCCAGACAACTTACTTGATAATATGGATAATCCGTTGGATAGTATTACCATTTACTTTCTTTGGACTAATATCCGAGATCGTGACTTCTCAGAATTATCTGCTGATAATTGTCCTTATCATTGGCTACATTCTACCGTTATTCTTTTTCTTAGGAAAGAAACCAAAGAATATTTTTCTGTTAGCAATAGATGAATACTTCTATAATCGTAGGATACGGTTATTTGAGAGTTGTCCTCACTGTAAGGACAGTAAAGTGTTCTACTGTAAACTCTACGAGGTAGAGCCTATGGATATGGTAGTAGGAGAACAGATTGACGATAACTGCTACTATCTAATCAATAAAGAGGGGCAATTATATAGTCTAGGCTTTCTCTTTGATAGCAATAGTCCAGCTCTGGCATTTATCGAAGAACCTCAAAAGTTCAACATCCATATCAATAGGTATTTCCCTTTGATAGAGCCTTATCAGTCCTTAGATAACCTTATTGAAGTGGATGATATTGTCTTATGGCAAGAGCCTTATCTGTGCTGTTCTAACTGCCATAAGCAAGTCAATCAGTCACCTATCTTCAATGGAAGGACATTTTTGAAATAATAATTGGATAAAAAATAGATAAATTTTATTTAGTTTATAAATAAAAAATAAATAACTATAATTTAGGATATTAGAAAGGAATTGTTATGATTAGAAAGAATAAATCTCTATCTTTAAAACAAAAACGAGCATCTAAGCATTTAAGGGGGAACAAAGAGTATGTGTTGTCAGACACTAGAAGTGGCAAGAGGAGATTGTTCAACATCTCTCTATTTCTGTTGATTAATTCTTTATTTACAGCATATCTGTTATTTAGTTTTTCAATATTCCTCACTTATCAAGAGTTTATAAATATGGATTTCAATACATTTAAATCGAACTATAATTATGATGATGTAAGCGTCGTATTGTTTAGCATTCTAAGTGCTATTATTTTGACAACAGTGTTGTATCGACCATTATCGCATTCAATCTGGTTCAAACCACTTTGGGATAAATTGGAAAAGGAATCTAAAGAAAGGGAATAAAGAATGTCTAAATATAGCATCGGAGTATTTAAACTTCAGCCATGGGAAATGGTTACTGGAGAAAAGTATAGCGCAGAAGGAAATCTAGAAGCGCATTATTATCATGCAAAGGATAATGATGGCAAGGTGCTTTTCACCACCAAGTCTGGATCACTTAGAAGAAATCCAGACTATGTACTACTTGCTTTATCAGGAGGGCAGAAAGGAGCGATGTATAAACTAGTTGAGCAAGGACGCTATCCAGAGCTACCTAGTGATCTATCTTTTGAAGTTCCTTCACAATGGAAGGTTCAAAATGTAGAACATGAACAAGCAGAACGTTACTACTGGTACGCTTTAGAGGTAGTGTCAGATATTCTAACTGACTTAGATACAAAAACAGAAGTGCCAAGAGGGCAGAGTCCTCGGTATAGTGACATTGATTTATTTAAAGATAGAGTAAAGGTAGGTATTTATGATGAAAAAAATTAGAGTGACTCTTAAGAACCCCAATGATGTAGATTTAGTGCTATGTCGTAATATTGGTGATAACTTTGTGTCGAAACGCCGAAATGATGCTCTTTATTTTGAATGGTCATATAAAACGCTTGACAAAGACTGGTATAAAACTTTTTTCACTGAGAAAGAGATTATTGAAAGTGGATTTGAGTGGACCTTGAATAGTCCAGGAGTAAAAATAAAAGAAATAGACGAAGGCTTAGGATATCGTGTAAATGTAGAAAAGGATGATAAAATAATCTTTTTTGAATGTTTTGGAGATAATTTTCCAATCCACGAAAAAGAGTGGGAAGAACATAAATCTTTATTTCAAGAAGATTATTTTAGATTTGTGTTGCAACGTGATATTGGTTTACTGACAATATATGATGCTAGATATGAGCAGATGATCCTTTGGCAATCTAGTGGATATCATTTCTCATCATTGCATGATATTTATACGTATTTGAATGAATGGACAAATCCTTTTGCAACATTCATTTATGGAGATAGCATTTTAGAAGATTCGTTTGGTAAAGATGAAAATGGAAATACAACGAATTTTTATTTAGAAGAAATTCGAGAAAAATTTAATCGAGCTTATGAGTTCTATCTCCTAAACAACAAGTCAGAAAGTGAAAAGGGAGAACTAGAAGAAAAGGAGATACAAAATGGTTAATAAATGAGAAATCATGGAGTGTCTACTAGTTACTTCTTTAGTGTTTGTATTACTCTTGATGGATAGATTTTATTTATTTTATAAATAACAGATTAGATGGCTCTAGTCTGTTATTTTTTTTGACAATATATCCCAAATGGGATATAATATTGTTATAGAATTAGGGAAGGGATAAAGAAAATGGTAAGATTTAACCCAAACATTAGTTATTCAGATGAAGCCTCTAAAATTTTTAGGGAGTATCGTGAGTTAAAGGATAAACAAGAAAAGGAAGAAAAAAATCGGCTTTCTGAGGTTATTGCTTATGCTACGTTGAAACTCGATAATCTTACAGAAGATATGAACGAACGTGTAAAAGAGTTCTACAAGGATAATAAAGATAAACTTTGTTATAGTGGAGAAATCATCACGCGCGAATATTGTAGTCAATATTTGAGTGGTAGGAGAGGTGAATTTTTCTTAACTGAAGGTTTAATTAACTTTCTTCAATTAAATCCTGAACACAAAGTAAAAGTAATGGCTATCTATGAAGGTTTTGCTATTATCGAAGTATATTCCAAGGCTTATATCGTTCCTGAAGAATTATTAGCAATAGTAGAGCAGACAGATGATGTTGCCATTGGAAATGAGATAGTTGTAAAATCACACAATCAACTTGTCTTAAAAGATCAGCTTGAGGATGCAAAAAAGTTAATTGAAAAAGTTTCTAAATTTGAAGATGAAGCTTTCGCAGGGCAACTAGCAACAATCAATAACTTAAAAGCTGAAATGGAAGCTCAAATTACAGCTATGTATGAAAAGCAAGCTAAAATGATGGCGGAACTTCAAGAAAAAATCAAACTTTATGAGCATGAACTTCTTATTATGCGCTCAGACTTAACAGCTTTTGAGTATCGTAATGGATTAACTGTCAACTTCATGAACATTCATAAAGGAACTAATGCGCCTACTCAGCAGCCTATCATTATTCATCAAAAACTTATCTATTTGGACGAGGATCTTCCTCGCTTGAAAGACCTTTATGACGAGCATGCAGGGAGCTTAGAGGTGGCAATCAAACACTCTCCAGCTCTACTTGAACATATCTGTCCAACAAGTAAAGGAATTACATTCCTTAAAATGCGTAATTCTGCTGGAAGTTTTGAGCTGAATAATACAGTTATGGAATTTGTTAGGGATACGATGCCAAACGAAGTAGGAGTGTTGATTCGTAATGGAGAGAATACTTGGTTGACATGGCTAGATAGTCAAGATGTTTATTTGTCAGAGGACTCTTTTACCTCTAAATCTTCAAATGAATCAACTTCGCTATCATTGCTTCAATCTCGTTACTACTTGTTTAATCTTATTATGGGATTAATTGAGCGTAATCAAATCTTGCAACTGGACCATGTTCCAACAGATATGTTTTCCGACCCAGGTATTATTTGGTCAAATGCTGATTCTCAGATTGCTGATTCTACTTACGTTGAACTAGCAAAAATTATCCCTGTTTTAAATAAATACTCTAAGACTGATGACCCAATTTATGTATTGAACTCCTTTACAGATAGTGCTACATATGCAGGACGTTATGGGAGAGGTACAACTAAACGTGGACGTGGAGATAATGCTTTAACGGATAATACTTCTGTAGATGAAGGTTTGAATAAAATTAAAGGGATTGACTATTTTTCTGACTTCACCTACCGTTTTTATGTTGGTGGAGAAAAGTATGTGTGGCATTGGGATACTGATAAAAGTAAAATCAGTCCTAGTCTTTATATTGAGGATGACGAGTTCATTAACCTTAAATTCATCAATAGCAATCTTATTAACTATTACATCCACACCAAACGCATTGGGAAGGTTTCAAATTCAGGGCGCTACGTTGATTACTCACACATGCTTCCTATCCTTTTTGGGATGAAGAAAGCTTTGGAGGAGCAGGAAAAAGTTGACCGTCTACATATCGTTGCGCAAGACTATGATTTAAACCTTTTGACTTCATTTAAAATCCTTCATGATGTGCGAGTGGTAACTCCTCATCAGGCAAAACGTTACTCTAAGTGGATTTCTGGATTAAGTGATGAGGATAAATCTTACTATAAGCAGTTACTCCTTATCAATGAACTAGAAAATGTTATCCGTAAGCCTAAAGTTTATGCGGCTGTAAGTAAACCAGTCTTTCTTGATAGCGAGGAACGTAGGGAACGAAAAACAACTGAATATGCTATGTTTGCAATTAGTGAAGCAAATGGTTATACAGGAACTATTTTTGATGAAACAAAGGGAAAACGTGGGAAATATGTTTCTTTTGCCTACGATGAAGTGAAATTGGGATATTCTTATTGGCATGGTGAAAGTCGAATTAAAACATTCTCTAGTCAGGACAGTTTTGATAAAGTAATGGCTAAAGAAATTGTTTATCAAAATATTGTATATCGTAAAAGTGAAAAAGACTGTACAATGGCTAACATTCAAGAATGTTTTGGGGAACGAGGTTGGTTCTTAGTTGATTTCTTTGATTATGAAGGCAACATTCAGCTGGTAAAAAACGTTGAAAATATGAACAAAAAATAAAAAGGAAAATTATGAAAGTAGATACAGATAAAATCAGAGAGTTATTCGATAGGGAGACCCCCTATCGAATATCCAAAGATACTGGACTGGCATTAGTAGTAGTTTATCGTCTGGCCAAGGGAGAACGTAAGTTAGAGAACGCTAGCATCCGTATAGGAGCTATCTTAACAGAGTATGCTAGAAAGAATAAAGGAAATTAAAGAAAAGAGGAAATAACAATGAAAGAAATTTCAGTCAGTGAAGGTAAAGATTTAAGAGCAAAATATGACTTTCCTTTTAAATCAATAGATTATGTTTTTGACGGTTTAGAATTATTATCTGGAAAGACGAAAGATAATGTCAAAGTCACTATTTATATCCCAGAATTCAAAAAGAACCTTGATGCTCAGTATTTAGAGTCTTTAGCAAAGCTACTTGCTGAAGCAGACACCAAAGATGAAGTAGTTGAGGAATACGTGGGCGAAGATGTTTACGGTGAAGAAATGCCAATCAACTTATCTGATGAAGATTTAGAGGATTGCTATTATTCAATAGACTACCGAGGTATGCGCAGAACTCCCTTTAGCCAGAAGTTAGAGGATTTAAAGAACTCTTTACAAGGTAAGTTGGAAAAACGTGATCAAGAAGAATTGGAGCGATTTATAGAGGATTTGCCTTGGGAGTTCCTATCGGATACTAGAACGACTGTTCAAGTCCTTAACAAGATTAAAAGAACATATCATCCAAAGAATAAATATGACGATACAAGCATGTTGAAGAATATTGAAAATGAATTGTTGTACTACTTTGCATCTTGTAGGTTTGATTTAGCTGGAACTTATGACCGATATAGTTCTAATTGGTATGTGATCCGTGATATGTTCTCTTTAGGACAATTCTCAAAACATAGTACACAATCATTGTTGTTTGTGGAAAGTAGTGATTTAAAGACGATTTTAAGATATGTTGGACATGGAACTTGTAGATTTTCAGTTTTTGAAGATAAGCGAACTTTCAATCGTCTATCAATGGAATACTTAACTGCATTTAAAGGAAAATTCTCAATCACAACAGGAACAGGGGGACATGATCTTGAAGAAGAAAGTACAAAGCTAATCGAGTTAGACGGAACATATCGCATTTATACTTACGAGAATAGCCTATTTGCTTTTGTGAGAGAATAAAGGAAGAATTATTGAATAAATGAGGAAAAATAATGAAAAACACAGAAACAAATAAAGATTTTACAAATTTTGATTTTAAAAGCGTGGAAAGCGCTTTTGGGATACCGATGCGTTACGCAAACAATTCATCGCATTTGGTAGCTTGCTTGGAGAAAAGTAAGCTGATGTTAGATGACATTTTTCAAGAGAAAATAAATTTTCTCTTGAACGGTCTGTTTTACGCAGACGGAGAGGTGAAAAAGAGCTTGTTTATCGAAGAAAATATGAGCGTTTTCTTTGAGTTGAAAAAGTGTGTTTATGATGCACACATTAAGAGCTTAAATAAAATTTAAGTGAGTTGAAATAGGAGGCATAGTATGACAATATTGTATTATTATCTTTTTATAAAAAAGGGTATCTCGAAATCAATAAGAGAGAACATTCTTTATTCTAAGAGTGTATGGAAAGTGCTAGTAAATATCATTTATGGAGCTATCTCGTTTATTGCTATCCCTTTATCTTATTCTTGGTTTTTAGTATATCTCAACAACTGGATCGCTATGTCGTTAGTTAGTTCGGGATTGATTGAGAATAAAGTAATAACATTCATGTTAGTGTGCTTTTTTACTATCTCTTTAATTGATATAGTCGGTTTGCTTCTTATCCTAGTACTAGGAACTGTAACTTTAGCTTTTTTTATGATAATGGCAAGATACTTTGGCGAACTATTTGACAGAGAATCACAGATTAAGAATATAAAAATGGTTAAAAAGATAAATAAATTATTGGATAAATAGATTAGAACTTTTTGAAACATATTTTATAAGTGTACTGGAGGTAAAATAAGTATGACAGTATTAAATCTACATAAAAAGGAGTGCCTAGAGATTGCTAAAAGGATTTTGGATTGGAATTTTATCAATCCAATTTTAGTCAAAACGAACCCATGCAGCCACATGGATACTCTAATGATTATAGACGGAAAAAAACTAGCTGAAAAGCTAGAGTTGGAAATCAAGAGCAGTCTGGAAAGGAGTGACTTATCGAATAGCTATCTTGTAGAGTTTGATTTTGATAACCCAAATTTACAAAGCGATAGTTTATTCTTTGAGAAAATAATTGAATCAGCAGTTTTCTATGAAGTTCCAGAAAGCATTTCTGAGACTAAGGAAGATTTAAACTGGTTTAAAAAAGTTATTTATGAGGACGGATATTCTAAAGAAGAGTTGAGGGAGAAGTTTGGAATTGTTGAAGTCAACCCCAAATTGAACTTGGAATTTTTAGATTTAACAATCGCATCACCGATTGAAGTAGAAACTGTTTTCCAAAGACGGACAACGGAAGTTGAAGTTGGACGGATTACACAGTACATATTACCACATGAAAGAGTTTTTGAACCATCTGTCGAAATTAGCAAACATTATATAACAAAACAGTTTGAGCGAAAACACCAAGTTCAAATTCTTTCAACAAAAACAATTACAACAAAAAAGATGTTATCTAATGGCTACCCTGCCAATAATCTTATTAGTAAGGTGTTCCTTGAACTTATTTTAAAGGAAATCGAGAACACTATTGAATATCAGACAATGGCTGGATTGACTGAAGAGCAATACGACTTTGTGAATTGGGCAATGCAGATTACAAAAACAGTAGATGAATGTATCCGTCAGTTTGATAATTTGTGTTATACAAAGGAAGAACTAAAGGATATGACCGATATATCTAGTAACATGGTAGATAAAGTAGAATATGTTTATCTGATTGAGTTTTACGGTAGAGACCAGGGCTACAGTAATCGCTTAGTGAAAGCGGAGCGCTTGAAAAAAATCCTTGCTGACGGTAGCCTTTTAGGTCAGAAAGAAGAAATCGAACTAAAACAAACAAGTAACGGTCTTGAAGTGAAAGATACAGATATTGAACGCTTAGAACTATCCTATCAAGGCGTGGTTATCAATGCAGTACCACTTGAATATTAGCTGATTAGCGCTTCTGGGAATCCCAGAGGTGCTTTTTTATCTATGATAGCTTAACCTTTAGAATGCCTTATAGTATAATTGTAGTATGATTATAACCGCATTAGCAGAAAAAGAGAGCCAAGGGGTTGAATACTACCTAGCCTTATCAGAAACCACAAGCACGCGCGAAAAAATCACTAAGATTGCAAAGCAACAAGGGTATCTTGAAATCAAAGCGTGTAAATACCTTAACAACAACACACTCATTATAACGTGGGCAAAAGGGCATCTAGTCCGATTGAAAGAGCCAGAAGAGTATAATGAGAAGTGGAAAGACTGGTCTTTGGAAAATCTTCCTATTGTACCAGATAACTTTGAGTATGTAGTTGATGAAAAGCGTAAGCGACAGTACGATATCGTCGAGAAGAAACTGAAGATTGCTCAACAAATTATCTGGGCAGGAGACATTGATCGTGAGGGTTCTTATATATCCTATCTTATTTGTAAACAAGCGAAAGTCTGGAATGACGAACGCAAGACATTTAAGAGCCTTTGGATTGACGACCTCACGGCCAAGCCTATCCGTAAAGGATTTCAAAATCTAAAAGATATTGACTATCGTTACTTACAAGCACAAGAGGCACAAGCACGCGCGATTGCTGACTGGCTTTTGGGTATGAATAGTAGTAGGTATCTATCTAAGTCATTAGAGAAGAAGCTAGGCTTACGAGTTCCAGAAAAAGAGGGGAAAATCGCATCCGGACGCATTATCAGTCCGACTACCTACTTTATCTACCAGAGAGAGCAAGAACGAGAGAACTTTGTAGAAAGAGCCTACTATGAACTAGAAGGGACTTTCACGCATCCAAACGGTACATACACTGGTAAATACATTCCAGCCGATATAACCTATACAAAGGGAGAACGGAAAGGGAAGAAATGGAAAGGAGATTGTGACACCAGGGAGCAGTGGGAGAAGTTAATAGCCAATCCGTCTTTTATCGGTCAGTTTGATAAAGGAGAGATAGTAGAGTTAGAGAAAGAACTTAAAGAATCACGCTCACCTCGATTATATAGTCTGAGTGATATGCAGAAAGCTATGGATAAGAAGTTAGGTATTAGTCCGTCTGAGACACTTGCTATCTTACAAGAGTTATACGAAACGGATAGATACGTGACCTATCCACGTACATCATCTAATCATATATCAGTAGAGAGGTTTGAATACTTACATGAGAGCCTATATACTATGACACAGTTAGTTGATATCCCTCTATCTGAATGCGTCCAGTCTGGTAAGGTTGATGGATTTTACGTGAACAACAAAAAGGCAGCAGTACACGCTGGCTTAACACCGACCACGGAATTTCCTACTATGGAAGAAATCGAATCATGGAGCAATGAAAAGCGTACTATCTACATGGAAGTATTAAAGCGCAGTCTGGCTATCTTTTTGCACAAATATCAATACGAGCAGACCAAGATTATCACGCAAGTTGGAAATGGTAAGTTCCAGACCATTGGGTGCGTGACTGCTCATAAGGGATGGAAAATCTTGTGGGAAGATAAAGAGGCTTTATTTGATATAGATAGCGTAGAAGAGAAACCATTGATTAAAGTGGCCTTGAATGACCTAGTTACTCCTCTACTAACACCGATTGAGAAACATACCTCTAAGCCTCAGTTATATACCGAGGGGACATTGATCGATGCAATGGAAACTGCTGGCAGACATTTTGAAGATGAAGAGTTGAGAGCCATCATGAAAGAAACCCAAGGTCTAGGAACTGAAGCAACTAGAGCGCCTACTTTGGAGAAAATCAAGAATAATCATTGGTATGTTGTCAAGAAAGGGCGCATCCACCTAACAGAGTTAGGACGATTACTTTGTCAATCTTATTCAAGTGTTAAAATCCTCAGTGATGCGCAAACTACTGCATTGTGGGAACAATCGCTCAAAAAAATCTCAAATGGAGAGAATACTAAGGAGCGCTTTTTAGCGAATATCATTAGATATTTGAAGAGAGAGAGCGAGAAGAACCTTTTTAATGACCTTGACAACTCTATGAATAAGGTTGATTATCTTCCATATAAAGAGTATATGGAGAAATTGAAACAATCTGCAACTGGAGAAGTAGGAGAGTGTCCGAAGTGTCATGCACCAGTACGCTATATCACAAGCAAGAATAAGAAAGTATTCTTGAAGTGTCAGAATGGACTACTTACACAAGAACAACTAGCGAATGGAGAAGTGGCATCTTGTGACTTTTTCTTGAATATGGAAGTTGCGAGTAAGAAGCTCACGGAAAAAATGGCGCGTGATCTTCTCAAAAAGAGAAGAACAAGCGTAGTGAAAGGATTTAAAAAATCCAACAATCAAGGCACTTTTGATGCACGAGTTATCCTTAATGATGACCTTAAATTAGCCTTTGAAAAGGGCTAAAGTGCAATTTAGGCTATCATAGGCAAAAATAGGCTATCATACTTTTACTTTTCGATGATTTTAAGGTAAACTATTATTTGTAATAAAAAAAGAAAGAAGGATTTTATATCTATGCAAACTAAAAATTTGGTTAATAATAGTGTGTCAACTATTTATAAAACAATCGCTATCGGTCTAGTTGCCGGTTCTATTCTATCTGCTCATGCAGTTGTAAATGCGGATGATACTCCTAGTACTCCTAGCATTTCCAATAATTCAACAGTTGAAGTAACTCCACCATCAGATGTACCAGCAGTAGAAACTCCTGCGCCAGCAGTAGAAACCCCTGCGCCAGCAGTAGAAACCCCTGCACCAGCAGTAGAAACTCCTGCACCAGCAACACCTGCGCCAGCAACACCTGCGCCAGATGTACCAACGTTTGAAGTTCCCAAAGACGCGCCAGTTGTTGAAACTCCACCGTCACTAGATGTACCAACAGTCCCAAGCAAACCTCAAGGCAAAGACAATGCTGAGAGCTTAGATGGCGTACCAACTGATAAACCAGTAACACCAGATACATCATCAACTAAGGACAAACCACAAGGTAAGGATAACGCTGAAAGCCTTGACGGTGTACCTGCTGAAAAGCCAAAAACAACAGTCGAGGCAAACGAACAAGGGAAGTCTCAAATTGGGACTACTTCAACTTCAACAGGTCAAGTGGTGCATGATGTAACAAAAGAACCAGTTGAAACGAATACAGGAGCTTCAATTGTCAGCACTCAAAACGGAAATCTTGTCCTTTCAAATGGCTCTGTAGTTGCTCCTGAAGAGGTCGGAGGTACTGTCAATGAAGATAAGACTATCTCTGTTACAGACAAAGATGGTAAGCTCAAAACCCTTCCAAACACAGGAACGGCAGAAAGCATTCTAGGTACTATTGGGGCTATGTTGTTGACAGCAGTTGGTTACTTCTACAAGAAGAAAATGTTTTAAGGTGAAATTGAAAGGGAAACAATTAAATGACAGAAAAAACACAAGGACACGGATATTTCCGTAAGAAAAAATGGGCTAAAGGCTTAGTTTCGGGAATTGCAGTCGCAGGTATTGTAGCCTTCTCAGCAGGATCAGCATTTGCAGATGAAGCAGTCCAGCCTGAAAGTAAAAACGACAATAACGCTTACGCTAAACAAGCTGGCAAAACAACAGGAAGCCAGTCTGTAGCGATTGATAATACAGCAGTCACAAAGGCTGCTGACAAGGCTAAAAAAGCTGGAGTAGTTGTATCTGAAACACCAAGTGTTGACAAAGGTACAGACACTAATTCATCTAGTCTTGAACAATCTAAGTCTGAGATTAAACAAGAACAGGACAAGCAGGTCAAGGGGCTTGAAGCCACAACTGCAAAACAAGTTCAAAACAATGAAGCCTTCAAGGAAGCGCAGGAAGCTATTCACGCTAACAATAAATTTGTAGCTGATGAAAAAGCCAAACATGAAAAGGAAACAACTGTCACTGTAACGAATAACGGTTCGACTGCCACAGATGGTTCAGTAGGCCAAAACAAGAAAGCTACCCAAACAGCTAAACAGGTCTTATCAGATAACCAACAAGCAGTAACAAAATACCTGGGTGAAAAATCTAAGTATGATACTACTGTTAAACAAGCTACTACTTTAAACAAAGCGGTAGAAAGCGCATCTGAACAGTTGAAGAAAGAAAAGGTTGACGTTAAAGCCGTTACACGTACGGTCTCTTCAGTCAAAGAAGTAGAGGCGCTACAAAAGAAAAACGATCAGGCTATTGCAGCTGCAAAAGGAAAAGTTGAGCTTAACAAAGCGATTATGGCTGCCTACACAGAGAAGAAGAATGCTAGTGAACAAGTCAATCAAGATGCTGAACGCAAATCAACTGAACTGAAAAACTCTGGTGTACTTTTAACCTCTAAAACACAGGAAGTTTCTTCAGCTGATGAAGCGAAGCAAATTGGGAAACAAAACCAAGCGTCTTATGACAAGGCTAAGAAAGCACAAGCTGACTGGCAGAAGAAATACAATGAACTTAAATCTAAAACAAGCACGGAAGGCTATACTAAAGAAGTAGTCTTGCAAGCCCTTAGCGTTGCAACAGCAAATCCTGAAGCAACAGTGAAGTCCTCTACTTCAGGAGCGCAGGTAACTACCAAAGATTACATCGCTTCATCAAATGGAACGTCAGGCTATACTCGTGTTCTTGACTCGACTAAAGTCTTGAAATACAAGGATGTTGGCACTGGATGGAAAACAGAAGTTGACT
>ERZ772935.70-NODE-70-length-38231-cov-9.643310_pt1 | contig 38231 bp, 29 predicted proteins | sample MGYA00511683_ERZ772935 | MGnify/ENA primary metagenome ERZ772935 (study PRJEB29015, sample SAMEA2738086) | human oral metagenome | biome: human oral; feature: human-associated habitat; material: saliva | place: China | collected 2228 ...
ACAGCAACACAAACGATGCCATCAAGCGCCACTGCAAGGGGGTCGTGAAACGCTAACAGTATTGAAAAATCATAGGCGACGGACGATTTTACCTGTAAACCTCAAGCGCAGACCTTCAGACAGGCCTCAAGCTAGACCTCAGGCGCAGGCCCCTAGACCAGCTTCGAGCCGGGCAAGCTAACCCAAAAACTACTCCTGGGACAGGCCAACCTCCCCCAGGTTCCTAAAGCGCTCCACCCACTTGGTTAGTTCGTTTACAACATTTTCTCGCGTGGTCACAGAGGCCCCGCCTCCACCAAAGCGCCTCGCGGGCGGAAGAATCGCGGCCAGGTTTGCGCCTTCACTGGGCACATAGTTGTCACGCAAACACCCAAAGGCAAACTCCCTAACCGCACCCTTTAAGCGATAACGCTCAATAATCTCAGTTAACTCCTGGTCGCGGCGCTCATCAATAAAGTCCTTAAACTCCCTAGTCACGTCCCCATGCGCGGAAACGCGGCGGTAGAACTCTTCAATAAGGTCACGTTTGCCGCGTAGTGACGGCGACGCCGCCAAGGCCCGGGAGATTTCTACCGGGATTTCACGGTCCCCACCTTCGTTTTCCACCCGGTGCTGTTCTACAAGCATCAAAATGTAGTCAACGTTGATATCAACCTGTTTGACCAGTTCTATTTCAAACTCTAGATCGTCAACAATAGACTCTTTTTCTCCACCCAGTTTAGTGCGGATATCTTGATAGAGGTCTAGATAGATACTGCGGTAGTCTTCTAGCTCTCGCGGACTCATAATGTCATCGGTTTCGAAGTCATCGTAAGCCGTGAGGATATTGCGCAGGCGCAAAATCTTACCCATAAGGTTGATGAAGTTCTTCTGCTGCGCTTCGGAGGCAATAATGCCTATCGGCAGGGGGAACTGTTCACGTAGCTGCTTTACTGTCTCAATGTACTCAGACAAGTATTCATTATATGGACGCAGAAGTATCTGACCACGCGCATTTTTGTTGCCAAACAGCGCAATAGCTTCTTCAACTTCTTCTTCCAGGTTACGGAAACAGACAATATTTCCGTAGGTTTTCACCGAGTTCAAGATCCGGTTGGTGCGTGAGAAAGCCTGGATGAGCCCGTGTGCTCGCAGGTTTTTATCCACCCACAAGGTGTTGAGGGTTTTGGAGTCAAAGCCGGTCAGGAACATGTCTACCACTATCACTAGGTCTACAGCTTTGGTAGCTAGCGCTTTTGATAGGTGCTCATAGTAGTTTTCGAAGCGTGCAGGGTCAGTGCCAAAGTTTGTCCCAAATTCTTTGTTGTATTGGGCAATGACATGATCCAGGAAGGCCCTGTCATCTGCTGATAAAGCCTTCGTGTCCATGCTTTCTTCACAAAGCAGGCCGGTGTCAGGGTCTTCGGAGTTGGGCGAGTATGAGTAGATAGTGGCTATCTTCAGTCGCTCTTCGGGCGGCAAGTCTTGCTGCTGGCGTTCAAACTCGGCATAGTATGCGCGCGCCGCTTTGATGGAGAAAGTAGCAAACAGTGAGTTGAAGCCTTGAACTCGCTGGTCTTCCAGTAGGTAGGTGGAGTTGCGTTTAGTTTTCTGACTAAAGTGCTTAAGGATATGCGAAACTACGGCTTTGATACGGCGCGGATCTATATATACAGAGTCCGTGTCAATACCTTTAACCTTATAGTTTTCGATATGCTCACGCGTGTGGAAAGTGTCGTTGTATTCAACTCTGAAGGGCAGCACGTTTTCGTCACGGATTGCGTCTACAATCGTGTATGAATGTAGCTGGTCACCAAATGCTTGCTCGGTGGTGCGCAGGCGGGCTTTACCGGAGGAACGCGCGTTTTGCGCAAAAATTGGGGTGCCGGTAAACCCAAAGAGGTGATAGTTACGGAATGCTTTTGTGATAGCCGCGTGCATGTCACCAAATTGGCTACGGTGGCATTCGTCAAAAATAAAGACGATATGGCCGTCATAGATTTCGTGGCCACGATTAGCTTTCACAAAGTTAGAAAGCTTTTGGATGGTGGTGACGATTATGCGTGCGCCGGGGTCAGCGATTTGCTTAGCTAGCTGCGCGGTTGAGTGGTTAGCTGAGACTGTACCAACCGCGTATTGGTTGTATGTTTTGATGGTTTGGTGGTCGAGGTCTTTACGGTCAACCACGAAAATGACTTTATCTATATCTATATCTTTAATGCCGGCAACTAGTTTTGCGGTTTTGAAGGAGGTGAGGGTTTTACCAGAGCCGGTGGTGTGCCAAATGTATCCGCCGGCTTTAACCGTGCCGGTTTCTTTGTTGAGTGATGCCCGCTTGATGCGCAGCAGTATCGCCTCGGTGGCGGCGATCTGGTAGGGGCGCATCACCAGCAGTTGGTTGTCTACGGTTAGTACACAGTAGCGGGTGAGGATGGATAGTAGTGTGCGTTTAACCAGGAAGGTGCGGGTGAAGTCGGTAAGGTCCGTGATTGGGTTGTTTTCACGGTCTGTCCACCACATGGTGAATTCGTAGGATTGAGAGCCTACTTTGCCGCCACGTGTTTTCCCGCTGTTTTTGGTGTGGCTGAGCCTGGTGGTGTTTGAGTAGTACTTGGTTTGTGTGCCGTTGGAGATGATGAACAGCTGTACGTACTCAAATAGCCCGTCGCCGCCTTCGGAGTGGAAGGATTCACGGTGGTAGCGGTTAATTTGGTTGAAGGCTTCGCGTAGTTTAACGCCGCGTCGTTTAAGTTCAACGTGCACTAGTGGTAGGCCGTTCACCAGGATGGTTACGTCGTAACGGTTGGTGCGCGTGCCAGAGCTGACCGTGTATTGCTTGATCACCTGCAAACTGTTGCGGTGGATTTTGTCTTTGTCGATCAGGCTAATGTTTTTCGTGGTGCCATCATCACGGGTTAGTACCTGCACATAGTCTTCTTGGATACGTCGAGCTTTGGCTATGACAGGGTTTGGTTCCCCGGGTGGGTAGGCGACTATGCACTGGTCGTAGAAGCGTTTCCATTCACTGTCGCTGAAGCGGTAATCGTTGAGCGCTTCAAGGCGTGCGCGTAGGTTGTCGCGCAGACCGTTAATGTCGTGTACTTGGAGGCGTTCGTAGCCTTGGCCTTGTAGCTGTTTGACAAAGCTTTCTTCTAGTTCTGCTTCGCTTTGGTATGAGCCGTCGCTTTCGTAGGTGGGTTCGTATAGCCCGACGACGGTCGATTCGTCTGAGACTACGATTGGTTCGATGATGGTTGCGGGTGATACGTTAACCATTATTTTTTCTCCGGGAATGACAGCAGACGGTCTCGATAGTATTCATATTGGGCGCGCCGCGCCGCAATTTCTGCCGGCAAACCTGACGAAATATCGTTAACCAGCGCATCAAACCTATCAAGAACATCAGCAATACGCCTCTGCTCTTCAATCGACGGAACTGGAATCCGTATCCGAGATAAGCCTTTTTCTGAAATACGTCTAACCTTTGTGCCTGTTATATAAGGACGTTTCTGATCACCGAATAGGCTTGACGCAAAGAAATAAGATACATATTTTGGCTCAAGAACATGGCGAAAAATGAACATATCGCCGCCAATGGCCACCTCCTCATGCCCTAGCCAAACAGTAGCTTTACCAACCGCTTCATCATCTTCACTAGTAGTTGCAATTAAAAGATCACCATGATTAGCGTGTTTTAATCTATGAAATTGCATTGCAGATATATTTGCAACCGCTTCATCTGCTGCAATACCAAAGCGAGTATGAATCTGGCCGTAATGAACGCAAGGAAGACCTTCATCTACGAAATCTGACTTTTGCAGACCGCTTCCTCGCACAAACTCACCAACTTCACCAAGCTTGACCCATTCGACTGGGCCGCGAGATGCCAGGGCATCGTATGATAGCAATTGGTTACGGTAATACTCGTACTGCGTCCGCCTGGCTTCCAGCTCCGCTTCCAGCTCCGCTTCCAGCGTCGTGAACTGATCCAATATTCTCACGATCTCTCGCTGCACCGCGAGCGGAACAACAGGAAATTTAAAAGAGCGAAATGCTCTCATGTCCACAGACGGAAAACTGGAAACATTAACATGTTCCAAACAAAATGCATCAAGGACAAAACAATAGTAATACAAGAACCGGTAGTCGAAGTGCTTTCGATACTCATCTTTCAACCGAAGAGACGTGAATCTTTGATTCGACAAATGAGGAACGGTAATTAACGCATGCGCGCCAATGGTTGCAGAAGTCGCCACAAGCAGCGAATTCTCCGGGAACAAGACACCATTTTTCACCGCACTAGACGAAATATAAGTCAAAGCACGGTCCAGAATCCCCCCGTTCTCCCGGATATCCTCCATCCGAAACCAGGGAATATCATGAGAATCCCATGCAGACGCATCACTTCTAGAAGGCGTATACCCATTCCGAGTTGCAAACAATTCATCGAGACGCCGATACTCCACCCCGTCCGGGCACAGCTCCTTAATCAGGTCAGCTAAATGGCTCATCACTCCCCCTCTCGCGGGTTCTCAGCTGAAGGGATACTGACAAGCTGATCTGCTTCCAGCTCGGCCACAATGGCATCAATTGATGCCCGCAGCTGTTGCTGATGCTCCACAATCCCCGCAATACGGTTGTTTAGCTCAGCAATATCTACTTTCTCGCGGGTATCTTCTGGCTCAACATAGGATGACACTGACAAGTTCCAGTCATTAGCTGCAATATCGTCAATGGATACCAGCTTTGCCACATGCTCAACATCCTTACGCTCAAATGCCAGCGAAAGGAGGTGCTCACGGTTTTCTTCATTTAAACGGTTCTTGTTACCTTCACGCACAAACTGGATAGAGGCATCCACGAACAAAACCTTGTCATCTACACGCGATTTTTTAAGCACAATGATGCAGGTGGCAATGGTGGTGCCAAAGAAAAGATCAGGTGGTAGCTGGATAATCGTGTGTACAAAGTTGTTTTCCACCAGGTAGCGGCGGATTTTGCCTTCAGCCCCTCCCCGGTAAAGTACCCCGGGGAACTCAACAATCGCGGCTGCGCCATCCTCAGCTAGCCAGTGCAGCATGTGCATAGTGAAGGCCAGATCTGCCTTTGAGTTAGGCGCCAGCACACCTGCCGGGCTAAAGCGCGGGTCATTAACCAGGGCCATATCATCTTTGCCTGCCCACTTGGTGGAATAGGGCGGGTTAGACACAATGGCGTCAAAAGGTTGATCATCCCAGTGCGCAGGGGAAGTGAGTGTATCTCCTAGTGCAATATCAAAGTTCGCGAAGTTTACATTGTGCAAGAACATGTTGATACGGCACAGGTTGTAAGTGGTCAGGTTAATTTCCTGGCCAAAATATTTGCGCGATAAAGACGGGCCCAACACCTTGGCGAATTTAAGCAGCAATGATCCAGAGCCAGCGCAGGGATCATATACGCGCTCTACGTCCTTGCGTCCATCTAAAGCCAAACGCGTTAGTACCTCTGCCACCTCCTGTGGGGTGTAGAATTCACCCCCAGATTTTCCAGCACTGGAGGCATACATAGTCATCAGATACTCGTAGGCGTCACCAAAAGCATCAATCTGGGCGCTGCCATGATCGAGCGGTAAGTCACCAACCGCATCCATGATTTTCACCAGTTTGGCGTTACGCTCAGCAACCGTGTTTCCTAGTTTGCTTGAGTTAACATCTACGTCGTCAAACAAACCGCGCAGATCAGCCTCAGCATTAGTGCCTTTAGCTGAGTCTTCAATGGCACGGAAAATCCCGGCCAGCTGCTCGTTTAGGTTCTCGTTACCCTTAGCGCGTGCCCGCACATTACTAAATAGATCAGTGGGGCGAATATAGAAACCCTTGTCAGCCACGGTAGCAGCACGGCCATCTTCAGCTTCTTCATTAGTTAATGAGGCAAAATCAAAACTGTCAGCTTCTTCCTGACTCCCACCAGCTGCCAAGATGCCTTGACGTTCCTTCTCATTAAGGTAGTCAGTGAGGTTTTCAGAGATGAACCGGTAAAACAAGAAACCCAGCACATAGCTCTTGAAATCCCAGCCATCCACGCTACCGCGCAGGTCATTGGCAATACGCCAAATTGTTTTGTGCAGTTCAGCTCGCTCAGCAGCAGCAACCATTGCGCTCTCACCTTTCATGCGCTATCTGCATCAGCGCATATAAAACCTGGCGGTGTTCATGACTGTAAGCATGAACACCGCACTTAGTTTAATGCAGGGCCACTCCCCCTGCCGAATCACATTTCTAGTCTTAAGCAGAGGCGCCGTCGTCGAGAGTGAACCCAGCGGCCCTGACAGCCGCAGCCCACCACCTAGAGCACCATGGCCGCCACCCAGCCGCTGGCCAGCAAGGGCAGGTTGAAGTGCAAGAAGGTGGGGATCACCGAGTCACGGATGTGGTCGTGCTGGCCGTCGGCGTTAAGACCAGCGGTGGGCCCCAGCGTGGAGTCAGAGGCAGGCGAGCCGGCGTCACCCAGCGCCCCAGCCGTACCAATAATGGCTACTGTGGCCGCCGGGCTGAACCCCAAAGACATGCACAGGGGCACATAAATGGTGGTAATGATGGGCAAAGTAGAGAAGCTAGAGCCAATGCCCATGGTCACAATCAACCCCACCACCAGCATGGCCAGCGCCGCCAAGGCCTTATTGGCGCCAAAGAGCGCGGCGGAGGTTTTCACTAGGCTCTGTACGTCTCCGGTGGCGCTCATCACGGCGGCAAAACCTTGGGCGGTGATCATGATGAAACCAATCATCGCCATCATTTTCATGCCCTGAGTAAACACGTCGTCGGCCTGGTGCCAATTAACCGCCCCAGTGATCATGAAAATTGACAGCCCCACCAGGGAACCCACCAGCAGCGAGTCCGCCTCCGACTCCAGCGAAAGCATCACCACCTGCACGGCGAAGGTGGCCACAATAGCGATCAGGGAAACAATCACCTTGTAGCGGCTCACCTGTTCCACGGCCACAATCGATACCGGCTGGTCCGCATATTCGCGCGGCTTACGGTAGGAGAAAAACACGGCGATCAGCAGCCCGGCCACCATTCCCAGAGCCGGAATGGTCATCACGTGCATGACGTTGATGCCGTCTACTTTCATGCCGGCACTTTTAATGTTTGCCAGCAAAATATTGTTTAGGAAGATCGAGCCGAAACCCACCGGGATCCACATGTAGGTGGTCACCAGCCCGAAAGTCAGCACGCAAGCAACCAGGCGCCGGTCAATGCGCAGCTTGTTCATTACGGTCAGCAAAGGCGGGATGATCAGCGGAATGAAGGCAATGTGCACCGGGATAAGGTTCTGGCTCATCACCGACATGGCTAAAATTCCCGCCAGCATCAGCCATTTAGCCCCAAAGGCCGCTTTGGCATTATTTTCTTTGCCGACGGCGGCCGTAATTTTTTGCGCTAATAGTTCCGGCAGTCCGCTGCTGGCCACAGCCATGGCGAAAGCGCCCAGCAAGGCATAGCTCAGGGCGATTTTGGCTCCCCCTGCCAGCCCGGTTTGGAAGGCCACCATGGTCTTATCAAGCCCAATGCCTGAGATTAAACCGCCCACTACCGAACCTATGAACAGCGCTAGCACCACATGCACTCGCAGGGCAGCGAGTACAAGCATTACTAGGACAGCGATAAGTACGGCGTTCATGAAGGGGAATATAAATGTCCCCTAGCCCGCTAGGCAAGGCTTGTCTCACTAGACAGTCATATTTGACCGGTAGGGAGTAAACAAACACGCGCGCTAACCCACACAAATACACGTCACACAGATTTCACTAACTGCGAACAGTATCGCAATCCAATTTTCTTTGACAAGCTGGCACCTACCTGTGAATACTTCAAGAAACCTGGCCAGCGCAGGTTTTGCTAACACAGTGTTAGCTACGCCATTTTTAGTGGCAATTATCGCAGCTGTCACGCACTTGAGACTAGCGCTACAAACCAAGTAAAATCCGGCTGTCAGTGTATTTAGGGCTTAGCCCTAGATTCACTGTCAGGTGGAGCCTAGCCAAGACTTCTTAGCTAAGCAAAGCCAAAAGGTGATGACAAGGTTTGGGCTGGAGCCTATTGGTTCCAGCCCAAACCCTCACCATACCTATGCGCACTTAAAGGCTAATTGCATAGCTTATATAAACGGGTGCCCCTACCAAAACTGGTAGGGGCACCCGTTTGTTAGCTAAGTGTTAGCAATCAGTTGTTGCCGGTCAGCTTCTCGCGCAGAGCAGCTAGAGCCTCGTCAGAAGCGAGGGTACCAGCGGCCTCAGCGGGAGCCGAGGAGTAGGAGCTGGCGGGAGCCGGAGCGGCAGCAGCCTGCTCGACGTCCTCTTCCAGAGCCTTGGCAACCTGGGCCTTGTGGGACTCCCAGCGAGCGTGAGCAGCAGCGTACTGTGCTTCCCAAGCCTCGCGCTGAGCCTCGTAGCCTTCGAGCCACTCGTTGGTCTCGGGGTCGAAGCCCTCGGGGTACTTGTAGTTGCCGTTCTCGTCGTACTCGGCAGCCATACCGTACAGCGAAGGATCGAAGTCCTCGGAGTTGGGGTCTACACCCTCGTTGGCCTGCTTGAGCGACAGGGAGATGCGGCGACGGTCCAGGTCGATGTCGATGACCTTGACGAATACCTCGTCACCGACCTTGGCAACCTGCTCGGGCACCTCGACGTGGCGCTGGGCCAGCTCGGAGATGTGAACCAGACCCTCGATACCGTCCTCGACGCGTACGAACGCACCGAAGGGAACCAGCTTGGTGACCTTACCGGGAACAACCTGGCCGATAGCGTGGGCGCGGGCGAAGGCCTGCCACGGGTCTTCCTGGGTAGCCTTGAGGGACAGGGAGACACGCTCGCGGTCGAAGTCCACATCCAGTACCTCGACGGTGACTTCCTGGCCAACCTCGACAACCTCGGACGGGTGGTCGATGTGCTTCCAGGACAGCTCGGAGACGTGAACCAGACCGTCTACGCCACCCAGGTCCACGAAGGCACCGAAGTTGACGATGGAGGAAACCACACCGCTGCGAACCTGGCCCTTCTGGAGGGTCTGCAGGAAGTTGGTGCGTACCTCGGACTGGGTCTGCTCCAGCCAAGCGCGGCGGGAAAGGACCACGTTGTTGCGGTTCTTGTCCAGCTCGATGATCTTGGCCTCTAGCTCGCGGCCAACGTAGGGCTGAAGGTCGCGTACGCGACGCATTTCAACCAGGGAAGCGGGTAGGAAGCCGCGCAGACCGATGTCGAGGATGAGACCACCCTTAACGACCTCGATAACGCTACCGGTGACAACACCGTCTTCTTCCTTGATCTTTTCGATCTGACCCCAAGCGCGCTCGTACTGTGCACGCTTCTTGGACAGTAGCAGACGACCTTCCTTGTCCTCCTTCTGGAGAACCAGGGCCTCGATCTCGTCACCAACAGCAACGATCTCTTCGGGGTCTACGTCATGCTTAATGGACAGCTCGCGAGAGAGGATAACGCCCTCAGTCTTGTAGCCGATGTCGAGGAGGACCTCGTCGCGGTCAACCTTAACGACGGTGCCCTCAACGATGTCGCCATCGTCGAAGTACTTGATGGTTTCGTCGACGGCTGCGAGTAGTTCCTCGGTAGAGCCGATGTCGTTGACGGCGACCTCGTTGTTGGTCGGCTCGTTGGGCGTAGTGGTGGTCATTTAGAAGTTGCTCCGAATACGGAAAAGTAGTTGCGGACGAACATGCCTACCCCGCATACGGTCAACTAGGTCCGTCCCAGTTAGCCGCTGCACATTGTTAAATGCTTAATCTGTTTTTTACACAGAGTAGGGGCATACGCTGCTCACCTTATCAGTTAGACACGCATGAATAACAGGGTATTAACAACAGCTAGTAATTATCTTCTGGTGTTATCTATCACTTTTATAACTAGTGGGCGGCGTCGCGCCAGGTTTTACCCAACCCCACGCCAACTTCTAGTTTGACGCTGAGGCTGGCAGCGCTTTCCATTTGCTGGCGCACTAGCTGCTGCACCGTCTCGGCTTCACCTGGGGCGATTTCCAGCACGAGTTCGTCATGCACCTGTAGCAGGATGCGACTAGCTAGGCCCTGCTCGCGTAGGGCACCCTCCACATTTAGCATGGCTTGCTTGATGATGTCGGCGGCAGTGCCCTGGATGGGGGCGTTGAGCGCGGCGCGTTCAGCAGCCTCGCGGGTGGCGTAGTTGTCGCTGTTTAGTCCCGGTAGATAACGACGACGCCCGGCCATGGTTTGGGTGTAGCCCAGGGTGCGGGCCTGCTTAACTACACCGGTTAGGTACTCTTGCACTCCCCCAAAGCGCGCAAAGTAGGCTTTGCGCAGGCTGGCTGCTTCTTCACGAGAAATACCTAGCTGGCGTGAAAGCCCAAAGGTGGACAGGCCATAGGCCAGCCCGTAGCTCATGGCTTTAATGTGGCTGCGCTGCTGGGAGGTGACCTCAGCGGGGTCAATGCCATGCACCAGGGCGGCCACATAGCGGTGTAGGTCCTCGCCGCTAGCAAAAGCGTCAATTAGGCCCTGATCTTTAGATAGGTGGGCCATGATGCGCATTTCGATTTGCGAGTAGTCCGCCGTCATTAGGGCTTCATAGCCCTCTCCGGGCACAAACGCCCCGCGAATACGCATGCCTTCTTCAGAGCGGGCCGGAATGTTTTGCATATTGGGCTCGGTGCTAGATAGGCGCCCGGTGGTGGTTACGGTCTGCTGGAAAACAGTGTGGATGCGCCCGTCGTCGCGAGTGGTTTTACGTAGCGTCTCTACCATTTGGCGCAGCTTAATGGCGTCGCGGTGTTCTAGCAGGTAGCCCAGGAAGGGGTGAGCGGTTTTAAGGTAGAGCTCTTCTAGAGCCTCAGCGTTAGTGGTGTAACCAGTTTTGGTTTTACGAGTCTTGGGCATATCTAGTTCTTCAAACAGCGCCACCTGCAGCTGCTTGGGGCTAGATAGGTTGATGGTGTGGCCCAGGGCGTCGTAGGCGTTTTGGGCGGCGTGGGTTACGCGCGAGTCCAGCTCGCCTAGCAGCTGTTCTAGGTAGTCCATGTCGACGCCGATGCCGGCGTTTTCCATATGCGCTAGGGTGAGCGAAACCGGCAGCTCCAACTGGCTTAGTAGCTGCAAAGAATCGGTTTTTTCTAGCTGCCCGGTAAGTACCGGCACCAGGGCGTGGGTTAGGGCTGCGTCGTCGACGCTAGCTTCCTCCTGCCCCAGGCCATCTAAATCAAGCAGGGTTTGCTCTGCCTGCCCGGTGGGTTCTTGATCGATTCCTAGCCAACGCTGGGACAGATCGGCCACGCTGTAACCACGCTGATCGGGGCGGGCAATATAGCCGGCTAGGGCGGCGTCGAAACTGACTGAGTTTAGCTCCAGGCCCCGCCCGTGCAGGGCGTGCCAGGTGGATTTATAGTCGGTTACGTATTTTTCCTGGCTGCCGGCCAGGTACTGGGCTAGGGCCTGCTCGTCGGCGGGGCTAATAGTGGTCAGGTCGATGTTTAAGCTTTGGGCGCCGTCGCTGAGAATCAGGGTGTCGGCGTCGCCCATAGACGGGGTGAAGCAGCCGGTAACTGCCAGGGCCAAGGGGTGGTTAGCAGCCTGTAGCCACTTTTCTAGCCCGCCCGCCAGGCCATCTAGGTGCAGCTGCTTGGCTTCCACTTTGGCTAGCTGCTCTATTTCCGCCGGCGGCATTTGGGTGTCAAAGTTTAGCTGAGCTAGGGCCTTGTCGCGCAGGGACACAAACTGCATTTGGTCCATGAAGGAAATAAATTCATGGCGCTTGCCACCAGCTAGTTTCAGGTCTCCTAGCTGCACATCTAGCTCTAGGTCGGTTAGCAGGCGGTTTAATTTGCGGTTGCGTTTAACGTCATCAAGGTGATCTCGCAGTGACTGGCCTACCTTGCCCTTGATTTCATCCGCATGGGCGTAGATACCCTCTAGGCTCTCGTAGCGGTTTAGCCATTTAGCTGCGGTTTTGGGGCCCACCCCGGGCACGCCGGGCAGATTGTCACTATCTTCTCCCACTAGCGCCGCCAGCTGGGGGTATTGGGCGGGGGTGACGCCGTAGCGGGCGAATACTTCCTGGGGGGTCATGCGCCGCGACACGCTCACCCCACGCACCGGGTAGAGCACGGTGGAGTGGTCTGTGACCATCTGGAAGGAGTCGCGGTCGCCTGAGGAGATAAGGACTTCGTAGCCTTGTTCTAGGCCTTGGCTGGTGAGCGTGGCCAAAATGTCGTCGGCTTCAAAGTCGGGTTTGCTTAGGCAAGTTACGTTTAGTGTGCCTAGCAGTTGGCGGATCAGCTCTACTTGGCCGATGAAAGCTTCAGGGGTTTTGTCGCGGGTGCCCTTGTATTCGGGATATTCGCGAGTGCGGAAGGTGCCGCCGGGTAGGTCGAAGGCCACGGCCACGTGGCTGGGCTGCTCAGCTTCCAGTAGCCCCAGGAACATGCTTAAAAAGCCGTGGACGGCGTTGGTGTGTTGACCCGCGCCGTTGACGAAATTTTCCGCCGGTAGGGCGTAGAAGGCTCGAAATGCCATTGAATGGCCGTCAATTAGCAGCAGGCGTTTGTTATCCACTGTTTAAGGCTAGCGGTTTTTGGCTTTGTCGTGTCAGTCTTTAAGGCATGAGCGATCCCACGCAGGGCCTGATTGCTAGCGAGTCGGGCACATTAATGGAAACTTTAGCGATGCAAGTTGAGCGCCGTGACGCCCAGTGCACAATCGTGTCTATGCCGGTTGAGGGTGCGTTGCAGGTGGTGGGGATTTTGCATGGTGGGGCTAGTGCGGCGCTGATTGAAACTGCCGCCTCGGTAGCTGCTCGCGAGGCCGCCCCCGAAGGAAAGGTGGCGGTTGGCACTGAGCTGAACGTTTCACATTTGCGTGCGGTTAGGAGTGGGCGGGTGCGCGCCACGGCCACGCCTTTGCATTTGGGGCGGCGCACCGGGGCCTATCAGGTTCATGTTCACGACGACGCCGGACGCCTCACTGCGCACGGTACGTTGCGGGTGCTGTTTTCTTAGACATTAAGAGCAAGCGTTTTAGCGCCACCAAAACCATTGTGGGCAGGCCTAGAGCCTGCCCACGTTTATGAGTGTGTAGTGTTAAAGCCACTGCCTTGCGGTAGAGGCGTTAGGGGTCTACTTCTTTTTGGCGCCGCCAACCTGCTCGATTACGGCGTCGGCTACCTCACGCATGGTGAGGCGACGGTTCATGGAGGTCTTTTGTAGCCAGCGGAAAGCTTCAGGCTCGCTTAGGTTCATCTGCTCTTGGAGCAGCCCCTTGGCGCGGTCTACGCGCTTGCGGGTCTCGAAACGCTCCTGCATGTCCTCTAGCTCGTTTTCTAGAGAGACGATCTCTTCGAAACGGCTGTAAGCCACTTCAATGGCCGGCAGTAGGTCTGCCGGGGTGAAGGGCTTGGTTAGGTAGGCCATGGCTCCCGCGTCTGCTGCACGACGTGCAAGTTCTATTTGAGAGAAAGCGGTGAGCATAACCACTGCACAGGAGTGCTCTTTGATGATGGTTTCTGCGGCGGTGATCCCGTCCATAACCGGCATCTTCACATCGAGGATGCACAGGTCTGGCTTGAGTTCCTCTACAAGTCGAATTGCTTCTTCACCGTTGGAGGCTTCTCCAACAACGTCATAGCCTGCTTCGGTGAGGATTTCGACAATATCAAGTCTGATCAGGGCTTCATCTTCAGCGACGAGTACCCTACGTGATGACATCAATGGCTCTGCACTCATGTTTGGTAGTATAGTGGAACAGGTGCTTGAAAATCTGGGTTACACTAGATGACGCACGGCCCCTCTAGCCCAACGGTAGAGGCAATCGACTCAAAATCGATCCAGTGTGGGTTCGAATCCCACGGGGGGCACTTAGGTTTTTAAATTGTTTGTGCAGGTCAAAGCTGATTTGTAAAACAAGAATCCACCCACTTAAACACATAGGGTTAGTAGGTTTTAACGACAACACAAATACCAGTGATTAGAGTCACGTTAAGTTGTTGACTTCCTGAATAGCCAAAAGGCCCCGGCTAACGCCGGGGCCTTTCAGTTTGATTTAGCTAACAAAATCAGTCGAAGTCTACCTGCTCGCCAACCGTGTGCACACGGATGGAGTTGGTAGCACCGGGGGTGCCCGGAGGCATACCGGCCACGATAACTACCTGAGCACCCTCAGGAGCTAGCTTCTTCTCGCGCAGGAACTGGTCTACCTGCTTGACCATCTCATCGGTGTGGCGTACCTCGTCAACCTTGTATGCGTGCACACCCCAAGAGACCGACAGCTGGTTGCAGGTGGTCTGCAACGGAGAGAAGGCCAGTAGCGGAATGTGGTTACGCAGACGCGATAGACGGCGTGCGGTGTCACCAGACTGAGTGAAGGTCACCAGGTGGGTGGCGCCAATGCGCTCACCAATACCGGCAGCAGCGCGGGTGATAGCGCCACCAACGGTGTGGGGTTCACTGCCTAGCGGAGCGATGCGGTCGCCACCGTTTTCCTCAACGTTTTCAATAATCGAGGCCATGGTGCGAACGGCCTCAATGGGGTAAGCACCCACGGAAGTCTCACCCGAGAGCATAACCGCGTCGGCGCCGTCGAGAATGGCGTTAGCGCAGTCAGAAGCCTCTGCACGGGTGGGGCGCGGGTTAGAAATCATGGAGTCGAGCACCTGGGTGGCCACGATTACCGGCTTAGCGTAGCGGCGAGCCAGCTCAATGGCGCGCTTTTGCACTAGCGGCACAGCCTCTAGCGGATACTCAACACCCAGGTCACCACGAGCCACCATAATGCCGTCGAAGGCATCTACGATCTGCTCTAGGTTATCTACAGCCTGGGGCTTTTCAATCTTGGCGATCACCGGACGGCGGATACCTTCCTCGTCCATGATCTGGTGTACATCTTCAATGTCCTTAGCGTTACGCACGAAGGACAAAGCAATAATGTCTGCGCCGATGTTCAGACCCCAGCGCAGGTCCTCACGGTCCTTCTCACTCAGGGCGGGCACAGAAACGGCAACACCAGGCAGGTTAATGCCCTTGTGGTTAGAAACGTAGCCGGGCACCTCCACCTTGGTGATTACATCAGTGTCGGTGACGGCCACAACGCGAATGGCCACATTGCCGTCGTCGATAAGTAACATGTCGCCAGGAGCACAGTCTCCAGGCAGACCCTTGTAGGTAGTAGATGCGCGCTTGACGGTACCAAGCACGTCATCAATGGTAATAGTGAACTCGTCGCCCTTGTTGAGCATGACCTTCTGGTCGTCCACGAAACGCCCTAGGCGAATCTTGGGACCCTGTAGGTCAACCAGGATGGCTACCGGACGGCCGGAGGCTGCAGCAGCAGCGCGCACGCGATCGATAACAACTTCCTGGTCTTTAGCACTACCGTGGCTACGGTTAATACGTGCCACGTTCATGCCTGCGTCAACTAGGGCCTGTACCTGCTCGGGGGACTCGGTTGCGGGACCGAGGGTGCAAACAATTTTGGCTCTACGCATGTAAACAAGATTAGACCACAATCGGCGCTAACTGTAGCCTAAACATTCATGAAGCTAATTCAGCGCCCAGTTTCACTTTCAAGCAAAACCGTCACTCGCCCTCCAAACCAGCCTCTACCTGCGCATACGCTTTTTGTTTGCGCAGCGTTAAAAACATGCCAGTTAAACCAATTAGACACACCAAAGCTGATGTCCACACATTAAGACGAATACCTAAAATATGCTGTGCATCATCAATTCGCAGATATTCAACCCAAATACGCCCAGCCGTATAGATCACCATATAGGCCCACATGCTCACTCCCCCACGCCAGTTAAAGCGCCGCCCCAGCCACACCAGCGCCGCTGCCCCAGCCAGGTTCCACAGTGCCTCATACAAGAAAGTAGGGTGAAATAAGGTGCCTGGAGCGTAGCCTGCAGGCAGGTGCTCTACGTCAATACGCAGTCCCCAAGGCAAAGTGGTTGGGGCACCAAAAAGCTCCTGATTAAACCAGTTACCCAGGCGCCCAACTGCTTGGGCCACCAGCAGTGTGGGGGCCAGTGCTTCAGCAAAAGTACCCACCTCAAGTTTGCGCCTACGCAGGTAAAGCCACGCCGCCAGGGCGCCGGCACCAATCCCGCCCCAAATTCCCAAGCCGCCATGCCAAACTTGCGGAATCAGAGCCAGATCCCCCTGGGGCCCAAAATAGGCATCTGGAGAGGTAATCACGTGATACAAGCGCGCCCCCACAATGCCGCAAGGCACCGCCACCAGCGCCGTATCAAGCACCACGTCCTTTTGCCCACCGCGAGCGCGGTAGCGTTTGTCGCCCCACCATACGCAGATGAAGATGCCGGCCAGGATGCATAGGGCGTAGGCGCGGATGGGGATGGGGCCTAGGTGCCAGATGGCGTTGCTGGGTGAGTCTATGGCGGTGGGGAGGGTGAGCAGTTGGGGGGTGTTCATAGGTTTTTTTCGCGGGTTAGTTTGTGTAGGGCGGGGTGGGATCCGGCTGACACTAGGTTGGAGACGAATTGTTGTATGTCGGTGGAGAGTATGGCGGCTTGGCCTACTACCACTACGTTGGCGCCGTCTTTTGCGTATTGCATGACGTCGTGGGGGCCGCGTACGCCGCCGGCGGCTACGCGTATTACGCGGTTGCCTAGTACGTCTGCGATTTGGGCGAAGAGGGTGGGGTCGATTTGTCCGGTGACGTAGTCGCGGGCGTCGACGCTGATCATTTGGGCGCCTAGGGCCATGGCTTGTAGGGCTTCGCGTCGTGAGCGGACTTGGACCATGGAGGTCATGCCTAGTTGGTGGGTGCGTTCGATGAGGCTTTCGAGGGCGATTTCGCTTTGGGCCTGCATGGTGAAGGTGATGCCGTCGGCGCCGTGGGCGCGGGCTTCGTGGATTTGGTAGGTGGTTACGGGCAGGTCGTTGACGATTATGGGGGCGTCTACGGCTTTGGCGACGGCGTCGAGTTGTTTGATGGAGCCTGCGTAGCCGCCTACTTGGGTTACTACTGAGATTGCGCTGGCGCCTGCGGCTACGTAGGTGCGTGCGAGGGTGGCGGCGGCGGGGACTTGGCCTAGGGAGACGAAGGTGGCTGAGGCGGTTTTTACTTCGGCGATGATTTGTACGGGGCGTTCTTGGCTGGCGAGGGTGTGTGCGATGTTGCGTGCGGGTTGGGCTTGGGCGGCGAGTTCTTTGAGTTGGGCCAGGCTTACTTCGCGTTCGCGGCGTTTTTGGGCTAGGCGCACTGCGGCGACAGCGTCCATGAGCCTGCGCTTTTGTACTATTTCCACCACACCCACGTCCCTATAATCAAGCTCACAGGGGTTTGAAAGCAAATCGGCTGGTCGCGTTAGGCTGTGAGGGTGAGTGGTTTGTGGGTTTTTGTTGATGGTTTTACTGGTAGTGGTAAGAGCACGGTTGGCTCTGGTTTGGCGCGTGAGTTTGGGGGGCGCTTGGTGGCTTTGGATGATTGTGTGCAGGGTTGGGATGCTTTGGCTAGCTCTATGGAGCAGGTGGCGGTGGCTTTGCGGGGTTTAGCTGGGGGTGGCCGGGCGGTTTTGCCACAGTGGGATTGGGTGGCGATGGCGCCGGGTGAGCCTTTGGTTTTGGGTTTTGAGCCGGTGTATGTGTTTGAGGGTAGTGGGGCGTTGTATTTGGCGTATTTGCTTGGGGATGTGGGGGTGCGTTTGCGTAAGGTTTGGGTTGATGCGCCTGATGGGGTGCGTCATGAGCGGATTGCTAGGCGTGATGATTACCAGTGGGATGTGGCTAATTGGGAAGCCCAGGAGCGCTTTTGTAAGCGTTCCTGGGCTGGTTTGGATGGTTTTGTTGATCAGGTGATTGTCAACCAGTGATTTGCCTTGCCGCTGGGCCTGCCTGTTTGCCCGTTTGGTTTGGCGCTTTTTAGCGGCGCGGCCCGTTATTTGCGTTTGCTGGCGGTTTTGCTGGGGCTGGCAGAGGGTAGGGCGCTGGGGCTGACGGTTACCTGAACGTTGTTGTCGGAGTTGGCTGTGGCCGTGGCGGTGGCGCTGGCGCCTCCAGAGTGGTCGATGGCTAGTACGTCGATAACCATGGCTACGGCCCCGTCTCCGCGGGCTTGTTCACTGGGTAGGGTCAGTAGTACGCGTGAGCCTACGGGCACGTCCACTAGGTGTTCGGCGACGCCTTTGAGGGTGTTACTCATGTCGATTACGCCGGGGGCATCGGCGGGGTTCCAGGAGCTGGAGATGACTTTGGAGTCTTTCCAGTTGATTAGGCTGTAGCGGGCGATGACGGTGGAGTCGGCGCGTACCTGTTCGCCTTTACCTACCAGTAGTGAGTAGATCTGTGACTGGGTGGGTTCAGCTACTCCGCTTAGAGCTACGGTTACTTGGTCGGTGCCTACGGTTACTTTGGGGGCGCTGGCGTCAGCGCTGGCTGAGGTGCCAGTGGCCACGGTGGGTAGCACGTCTACTACGGTGATTTCTTCGGTAGTGGCCCCGTTGTTGGTTACGGGGGCGCGTAGTACTAGGCGTGAGCCTTCTTTTACACCCTCAAGGTTGTTTAGCAGGGTTTGGCCGACTTTTTCGTCTAGTAGCCCAGAGTATAGGCGTACTCCACGTCCGCCAACGGTGGTGTTTTTACCGTCTTGGCCCGAGAATGTAGCCAGGTTCAGTAGCATGCCTTGGCCTTTAACTAGGGCGCGGCCGGTGCCTTTAACTAGCTCGTCTTTAATGACTTTATCTACCGGGCTTAGGGGGTGTTTTAGATTCAGTACCGGGATGGCGCCCACGTTGCCTGAGATAGTCATGGCGTCAGCTAGTGGCGCGTCAGCGCTTAGCTGCGCGTCGGTAGCTTTAGCTGAAGACATTTGGGGGTCTTGGCCACCCGATACCAGCACCGGAACTATCACCATAAGGGAAACTAGTACTAGTGCCCCTAGTAGGAACCAGATTCCTTTAGGGCGTTTGCGTCCTAGCGTGGCAGTAACTACACGCTGGGCTTGGGTAACGTTAGTGGGGTCGTTTGCGCTGCGGGCGCTACGAGGTTGCTGTTCCACTTACACTCCTGTGCCTTGCCAAAAAGGGTCTATCTGCGAGCTTTGCAACTCGCTGAGTAGTTTATCCACTCGCCAGTCACTATTTGCTAGCGGATCAAGCAGCTCAAACTGGTGGGCTGAGCCGTCTTCAAGTTTGATGTTAACCCAATCGGCTTTAACTAGGCGCCCTGCCCCCTGCGCAGCTTCAATAAGTGAACCTCGCAGGTGAGCACGGGTAGTGGCGGGAGCTGTGGGGCAATTAGCTTTATTGGCGTCAATGAAAGTGGCTAGGGCCCCGCTGCGCTCTAATTTAGTGCGCAGCCCACTTGCTGGGTCTAAATCATGGTAGGCCAAAGCTAAACGTTTTAGCCGCACATCATTTGGCGCTAGCTGGTGGCGGTTGGCGTAGGCCTGCAGTAGTTTCTTTTTCGCCGCCCAATCCACCAGGTGACTGACCTTTTCCCAATCACCGCCGCTAATGGCCTTTAGGCAGGTACGCCAAATGTTTAACACCTGGGTTTGCCAGGGGTCTAAATCCAGCTCAGTTTGCGCATATTGGCTTAAGCGTTCTAAGAATTCGCCTTGAATTTGGGCTGCGCCTAGACGCCGTCCATCAGCTAAATCAACCTTAGTGGCGCCGCGTAGATCTTTAGAAACCTCCCGGATAGCTTTGGGGGCGTTAGCCAGGGTTAAATCAGAAAAATCTTGGCCATGCTCAATAGCGTCCAACAGCAAATCCACGCTGCCTACCTTGAACAAAGTCATGGCTTGGCTCAGGTTGGAATCAGCCACAATGATGTGTAGGCGCCGCCATTTATCACCCTGGGCGTGGGGCTCGTCGCGGGTGTTAATCATGGGGCGCGAGCGGGTAGTGGAGTTAGCCACCTCATTCCACATTTGGTCGGCGCGCTGAGACAAGCGATAGCTGCCATCATCAGCCAGCCAGCCGGCCCCACTGATCAGTTGGCGGGTAACCAGGAAGGGCAGCAGGCTACGGGCCTGGCCCCAATAGTTATCGCTGCGCGCCAGCAGATAGTTTTCGTGGCAACCATAACCATGACCGGCCTGGTCACGGTTATTTTTAATGATGTGCAGTTTTTGGCCCTCCAGGCGCTCATTAGCTTGCCCAACCAAAGACTGCACCAGCTGGTCACCGTAGCGCTCTTGGATAAGCAGATCCTCAAGGCGGTCACATTCAGCTGTGGCGTATTCGGGGTGGGAACCCACATCTAAATACAGCCTCCCACCACTGGGCAAAAACACATTCGTGCTGTTATAGCGCCGGTTTATGGGCTCAAACAGGACCCTAGCCCGCTGCTCCGCATCCATCTGGCCACCCTGAGCGGTCAGCGCATACTCGGTTTCTAAACCAAATACACGCCGGCTAGGGGCGCGACTAGTCACTGTCCACCCTTTTGGATGAAGCTGTCTACGAACTCTTGGGCGTTTTCCTCCAACACCGCGTCAATGTCATCAAGGATGTCGTCAAGATCTTGAATTTCAATCTGCTCTACCGGCTCTTGCCACTGGCTGCTTGAGCCCTGCTGCCTAGCGCGGCTGGCATTAATTTGATTTAGGCTGTCCACTTAAACTTCCTTGATGTTTTAGCTGCTCATGTAAGTATTGGGTGATGTCCGGTTGGGGCCGCAAAGATTTCAAACTCAGCCGCACTATATGCGGCCAGCCCGGCGGCTGGTAAAGAATCGAGGTCCACGAAGCCCCCACCGTATGCTCCAAATTGGCTACCGCCCAGCCACGCAGATAAGCGCGTGTATCTGGCGGGGCAACAGCGACGGCGTCGGCCACCTCAGCGGCGCAAGCTAACCGCATAATGCGCCCGCCCGCATCTAGACGCTTAATAATGGCTCCATCAACGTCACCCCACTGAATATCCAGGGCCGCCAGACGCGGATGATCCCAGCCGATACGCCCACGCCAACGCAGGCCCTGACACAGCTGATATTTAGCCACCCACTCCACACAGTCAGCCACAGTGGAAATATCGCTAGCTAAACCATCCAACACTCTTTGCCACAGTTCAATCACCTGGGCGGCGCTACCAATCTGGCTGGCTTCAAGGCCCCCAAAACGCTCCACGCAGGCAACCTTGACGGCGTCTAACAGCTTTTGTTGAATCTGCAGGGCACTAAATTCTCCCCCCGCCGTGCTCAGCTTGGCTTTCAAAGTCAAGTCACGTGAAACCTGATGACACTGGGCTACCACGTCACCCACCAGCAGTAGCGGATGCAACACCTGCGGCTGAGTTTCTAGCAGCCACAACGCCAGATTAGTGATGCCCACTTTCAACAAAATCGGTACATCAAAACGGTTAGCGTCACCGCTGATGACATGGATACGCCGCCAAGCGCGTCCATCGGCGTGGGGCTCGTCGCGCATATTTAGCAAGGGGCGGGCATAGGTGGTTTGCAAACCCACACTGGTGTGGATGTAGTCGGCGCGCTGCGAAATCTGGAAGCCGCTTTGCTCGCTGCGCTCACCTAAACCCACCCGGCCGGCGCCAACCACTATTTGGCGGGTAACTAGCACCGTGGCCAGGAGCGAATTAAGCAGATCCAGGGGCAGGGCGCGGCTAACTAAATAGTTTTCGTGCGCACCCCAAGTAGCGCCCTTACCATCGACATTATTTTTGTAGGCATGCACCTGTAATCCCTCAGCTTTAAGCTGGGCTACGGCCTGGGCGGCTATCAGCTCTCCGGCCCGATCCCACACCATGGCCGCAAATGGGGTGGTGCATTCAGGGCTGGAGTATTCAGGGTGGGCGTGATCCACATAGAAACGCCCCCCATTAGCTAACACCAGGTTAGTTAGGGCCTGTCTTTGCAGCTGCTTACCGGTACGCAAACTAGCCCCCGGCGGCAGGGCCTGCTCAGCGGCCAGGTCACGCACCACTTCCCCAGCCCCCACCCCGGGCACACCCCAATCACACAGTCCACCAGCCAGGCTTTGCCCCGCGCCACCAATCCCCTGGTTTAAAGAGGCACCCGCAGCAAGTGCGCTGGGCGCAGAGGGCTCGCGACAATCAGCGCTGCCCCCTGGCTGGCTGCCATCGCTGGCGCTCGCAGGGGCGCTAGGAGCTAGGCTGCCAGGTAAATCAGTTAGTAAAGAAGCGTCAGCTAAGTCGCGCGCCAGGCGCCCACCACGCAGGTCAGCTAGGGGATCTTCATCCTCATAATCCCAGCGCACCGCCTGGCTCCAACGCCCCGCCCGCGAAAATGGCGCATAGGCGGCCACGCTTCGCGCCGACAGCTGCATAGGGTTCATGGCGCAGCCGGGGGCAGAGATACCAAATTCGGTTTCTAAACCCACCATGCGCCGGGCTGGATCTGGCGTGTGCATCAGTGCTTAGCCCGCTTCACACTACGCACCATCACAGGCCTCTCCCCCAGCTGGCGTAGCCAGCCCTCAGAGTCAGTGCTGGCGTTAAGCTCTTCTTGTTCACGCCCTGCCTGCGCCACTGCCTCCAGCAGCAAAGAGGTGCTAATACCACCCTCAGCCCCAGCTAGTTCACGTTTAATCGCTAAGGTTTTTGCCCTGGCCACCACCGCCGCCAGGTAGGCACCTGAGATTAGCTCACTGGCGTACACCTTGCGGCAGGCACCATTAACGTAGGTGATTTCCAAAATTTCGTTAGCATGGCTAGAGGCATACAGTGCCTCCACGGTGGCGCCAATCATGATCTGTAAAGCATCTTGTCTGCTGCCGGCGCGCGCCAACTCACTAGAGGCAATTGGTAACTGCCCAGTTAGGTGCTTAGCTAAAATCTCGCCGGCAGCAAGCTTATCGGGACGGCCAATATAGATTTTTACATCTAGTCGCCCCGGCCGCAGCACTGCCGGATCAAGCATGTCTTCACGGTTAGTGGCGCCAATAATCACCACATTGTTAAGGGCCTCAACCCCATCTATTTCCGCCAGCATCTGGGGCACAATCGTGCTTTCCATATCTGAAGAAATACCCGAGCCGCGCCGGCGCAGCAGCGCCTCCATTTCATCAAAGAAAATCACCACCGGGCGCTGCTCATCAGCTAGACGCCTAGCCTGCTCAAAAATGGTGCGGATTTGGCGTTCGCTTTCACCCACGTATTTATCAAGCAGCTCAGGGCCCTTAATGTTGAAAAATGCGGCCTCGCCTTGCCCCCTAGCATGCGCCAGGGAGGTAGCCACAGCCTTAGCGATCAGGGTTTTACCGCACCCCGGCGGCCCGTACAGCAGTACGCCTTTAGGGGCCGAAAGGTTATAGGAGCGATACAGCTGCGGGTGAGTAAAAGGCAGCTCAATGGCGTCACGCACGGCGCCAACCGCGTCAGCTAAACCACCAATTTCCTCAAAAGAAATATTGGGACTGTCGGGCACAATCAAATCCTGCACACCGGTGCGTTCAATTAGGCCCAGCGCCAAGTCTGCCTCCAGGTGAGCGCAAAGCATATCCCCACTACGCAGCGGCTGCTGTAGATTTTCGCGTTGCAAACCGGGCGCCAGTTGCAGCACCTTACTAGAGCCTGAGGAAGTAGTTACCAGCACCCGCTCACTATCGAGGCGCTCGCTGACATACACCGCCTCGCCCATATTCATGGGTTCACTTACCCCCACCACCACTTGGGAAGAGTTGATTAGCAGCTGACTGCCGGCGTCAATCTTCTGCTCTGTAACGCTAGGGTGCACCGCTAAGCGCATACGCCGCGCCCCCACCATGGCCTCTAGCGCCACTAGCTGTTTGTTTTCATAAAACAGCCCCGTACACACCGCATAACTAAGGGGCGGCTGGCGTAGCTTTTCTAGCTGACTATCAACCTGCTCTAAACGCTGTTTGGCGCGTTTTAAACCCGCCGCCAATCGCTCGTTTTTAGCCGCCAAACTGGCAGCTTCAGCCTGCAACTGGCGTACCTGGCCAACTAGCACTAGCGGGTCAACTTTTGCTCTACCCATGCCTGTGAAAGCTACTCCTTAAAAGCGGGGCGCTGGACAGCGTCTAGCCCCAAAGTTTGTGCTACCTGATCAGTTAGTGCCCCACGGGCGCTGGTAGCTTGCACATTTACTTCAGTGGCGTCGTCGGGCTGCTTAACCAGGCAGTCACGTAGCACCTTACGCACTTTACGGTCTGTGCTGGTGCGCTCGTCGACGTCGTCGGCCACCCAGTAACCGGACTCGTCATAAGCCCCACCCCTACCGGTTTGCCGGCGGCTAAGGGGCTTAGAGCCGGTAGCTAAACGACGCGCCAAAACCAGGAAACCGGTGTGCCCCACCATGCGGTGATCGGGGCGCACTGCCAAGCCATCTACATGCCAGCCACGCGACATGGTTTCCCAAGCCAGCGGCTCGCTAAAGCTTTGAGTGCCTCGCAGCGCCTCAACCGTGCGCGACATCTGAGTGACGGTAGCCACATAGGCGCAAAATACGCCGCCAGGAGCCAATGCCCGGGCGCTTTGCTCCACGTTCTCCCAGGGCGCCAGCATATCTAGCACCACTCGGTCAATCGAAGCGTCCTCCACCAAATCAGCTACCACCTGGGCAAAGTCGCCGCTGTGTAGCTGCCAGGCACGGTGGTGGCGGCCAAACCAGGCGTCAACATTGGCGGCGGCAATGCGGGCAAAGTCTTCGCGGCGCTCAATGGAGATAAGTTTGCCTTCTTCCCCAACGGCACTTAGCAGGCTCATGGTTAGCGCCCCTGAGCCCACCCCGGCCTCTAGCACGCGGGCGCCGGGGAAAATATCGGCCATGGCCACAATATTTCCTGAGTCTTTGGGGTAAACCACCTGAGCCCCACGCGGCATAGATAGCACATAGTCGGCTAGCAGCGGACGCATAATCATCAGTTCATGGCCACTAGCGGTTTCAATGACGCTGCCCTCGTTTAACCCCACAATTTCACTGTGGTGCAAATTGCCGCGTACCGACTGGAAATAGCCGCCTTCTTCAAGCACAAAGGTGCTCATGCGCTTTTTAGTGTCGGTGATCTGGACGCGCTCACCATAGCGCAACGGCCCACGCCGCCCGTCTTGGCCCAGGCGCTGCTGGGTGGCGACTTTGGCTACCTCACGCTTGGCTCGAATAACGGTGGCTGCTACCTGGTCTAGGGCTGGCTCAGCCTCGGGGGGCTGGGGGCTGTTTTCGATTTCCTCACTCATCCCCACCAGTGTAAGGGCTACCTAATTGCCACCAGTATTGCTGGGACATAGGTCACTAGCTTGCTAGCTAATAGGGAAATAGCGCGCCGCCTTTAAAACTAAAGAAACCCAGGGTTTGTTAATTTTGTAGGTATGGATGGGCATTTAGATACTTCACCCAAGAGCGCTATGGCCGACGGCGCAGGCTCAGCTGGCTCAAATGCTGTAGGCTCAGCCGCCCCAGGCGTCCAGCCAGCAGGCGCGGCAGCGAGCACCAGCCCCAGATCAGGCACCCAGCCCAGCTTGAGCCCCAGCCCTGCGGGCGGCAAACGCAACGCCCTGTCTCCCTCGCGGGTAAAAGATTTTAAGCAGTGCCCGCTGCTGTTTAGGTTTCGCTGCGTAGATCGCCTTGAAGAGCCCGGCTCCTTGGCCACCCACAAGGGCACGGTGGTACATGCGGTGCTCGAAGACCTATTTGATCTACCTGCCGCCCAGCGCACCGAAGCTGCCGCCCAGGCCATGCTTGAGCCCCACTGGCAGGCCCACCGTGAGGCTAACCCGGCGGTTATGGATCTATTTGCTGACCCCAGCCAGGTAGAGCCCTGGTTGGAGCAGGGGCGCGTGCTTATTTCTAACTACTTCCGTATGGAACTGCCTCAGCGTCTAGAGCCGGCTCAGCGTGAGCTGTTCGTGCAGGCTAAAACCGATTCAGGGCTGCTACTGCGCGGCTTTGTGGACCGGTTAGATGTGGCCCCAAATGGGGCTATGCGGGTAGTTGACTATAAAACCGGTAAAGCCCCCGCCCCGCGTTTTATGGCTGAAGCCCTATTCCAGCTGCGTTTTTATGCGCTGGTGTTAAAGCGGATGCGTGGGGTTATGCCGGCGCGTTTGCAATTGCTTTACCTTAAAGACACCAAAACGCTAAGCCACGACCCTCACCCTAGTGAACTTATCGAGGTTGAGGAGCAATTAGAGCAAACTTGGAACGAAATTTTTGCCTGCGCCCAGCGTCAGTATTTCCCACCGCGTAAAAGTGTTTTATGTGGCTGGTGTGCTCACCAGGAGTTTTGCCCGCTATTTGGGGGCAAAGAGCCACAGATGCCAGTAGAGAAGTTGAGCTATATGCTCACCGCCCATGACTAAATTGCTAACCTTTGCCTATGGAGTATCGCCAGTTAGGACGCAGTGGGTTACGGATCTCTTCGCTAGGTCTGGGCACAATGACATGGGGCAACGACACTGATGCCACTAGTGCCCGTGAGCAGCTGGAATTATTCGTAGATAAGGGCGGCACGCTGGTTGATACGGCTGCCTCATATGTGGGTGGCGACAGTGAAAAGCTGCTGGGCCAATTGCTGGCTAAGCACATTTCGCGCCGTGAAGTGGTGTTGGTGTCTAAGGCTGGGGTGCGTTCGTGGCGTACCGGTAAGCGTAGCGCGGTTACTGATGCTGGGCGTGGCACGCTGCTAGACACGCTCGATGATTCTTTGGCACGCTTGGGCACTGACCACCTGGATTTGTGGCTGGTGCAGATCCCCGACTACTACACGCCCATGGAGGAAACAGCCTCAGCTTTAGAGATGGCTGTGCGCAGTGGCCGCACCCGCTATGTGGGAGTGTCTAACTATCCGGCTTGGGCTGCGGTACATATGGCTGATCTACTTGGTAGCGCTATTGGCATGGCCGGGGTGCAAACTGAGTATTCCCTGCTTAACCGTAGCGCTGAGCAGGAGTTGATTCCTGCCGCCCAGGAGCTGGGTTTTGGGATTATGGGCTGGTCTGCTTTGGGGCGCGGGGTGCTTACCGGCAAGTACCGTAACGCCACTCCCCCCGACTCACGTGGTGCCTCGGCGCATTTGGCTGGGTTTGTGGCCCCGTATTTGAACGACGACGCCGCCCGCGTGGTTAACGCGGTGGCGACGGCGGCTGCGGGCTTAGAGCGTAGCCCACTTGAGGTGGCTTTGGCTTGGGCGCGTGGCAGTGATGGGATTGACTGTTCGATAGTTGGCGCGCGCAACACCCACCAGCTGCGCGACATACTGGCGGCTGCAGACCTGCAGCTAGAGCCTCAGATCCGGCATGTGTTAAACGAGGTTAGTTAGCCCGCTTGGGTGCCTCATCCTCGTCGTCTTCATCGGCTTCTTCTTCATCGATGTCTTCGTCGTCTTCATAGTCGTCGACGTCGTAGTCTTCGTCCTCGTCGTCTTCGAAGTCTTCTTCATCAAAGTCATCGTCTTCGTCTTCATCAGCCTCGACAATGTCCAGGGGAAGCTCGATACCAAAGGCGGTGAACAGGGCGTCGTCGTAGGTGAAGAAGGCGTCAGCGAGACGGTCTTCAGCGGCGATTACTGCCGGCGAGAATTCGTCGCCGGTGGAGGATGCTTCAAAGTGTTGCTCTAAAGCGGCAATGAGTCGGTTAAGTGCTGCGCGCGGATCTGTAGCCATATGCCAAGGTTAGCGAGATTTTCTCCCCCGCGCAGCGATTAGGTAATAATCAGTTGTAGTTTGCCGGCTGTAGTTTGTGCCTTGGCCAGGGGATATTAACCCCGGGCCAAGGCACAAAAGCTGCTTTTACTCGTTTAGACCTAGCTGCTCGCGCACAAAGTCCACAAACAGGTCTTCACCCTTGATGCGGCTGGTTTCTTCAGGGCCAACCACCACACGTACGCCGTCGCGCAGAATCTGGGAAGCGCCGCCATCGGGACCCAGAGGCAAAATCACCCATTCTTTAGCCGGGCGGTAGCGCTTGGTGGGTGCGCCGCCAGCAATAATGGATTTGATGTTGGTAGCTACCACTTCGGCGTGTGCGCGGGCGGCGTCGGCGCGCTTAGATTCACGCACGTCGGTTAGGTCGCCGATAGCCCACACGTGGGGGTGGTCGATTACGCGCAGGTATTCATCCACCCGGATAGTGCCGTCATAGTGGCGGATGTCGGCGTAGGACTGGCCTAGGAAAGAGCTGGCCACTCGCGCCCCATAGGCGCGGAACCAAATGTCGGCTTCAATGGTGCGCCCAGCCTTGGTTTCCACAGTGAAGGGAGACAAGGTAGCCACATCAGTGGAAGGCAGGTAAGCCAGCTTGTCGCCGGTAATGATTTCTACGCCGCGATCAAGTAGCTGGGCGCGGATAGCTTCACGCAGTTCACTCTTGTAGTCGCTGGAGCACAAAATATCGTCGGCGCTCTCAACCATAATTACGTGCAGGTCAGGGAAGGCGGAGGTAATTTCACCAGCTAGCTCCACCCCCACTGCACCGGCCCCCAGAATCAGCACCCGCCTGGCAGCTGCTAGGGCGTCGTTAGTGCGGGCAATGCGGGCCTTGGCCACCGCTGAGGGTGAGTCCATGTGCTTAGCCGGGAAGGGGTAGGCCGTGCCGGTAGCTAAAATCAGCTGGTCAGCTTCAATTACCTGGCCATCGGAGGTACGCACGGTGGTGCCATCTACACTCATGGCGGTGGCGTGAACTACGCGACCATTTTTAAGCAGGTGATCGTAGGGCAGGAAGATTTTTTGTGCCCAATCGGGGTCAACCGTGGCGCGCAGCGCTGCCGCGTGGTTAACGAAAGTGTCTTTTTGTTCGATCAGAGTTACTTCGGCACACTCGTCTAGGGCTTTAGCCGCAGTGATACCGCCATAGCCACCACCGACAATAGTGACGCGAACCATAATACTTCTCCCGGGTAATAGGTTGGGTGGCCATGCCGCGTCGCTTGCGGCGGCCTTAGTTAAAGCCTAGCGCACCTAGGCCTTAAGTCCACGGTTTTACTGAAGCCTAGTTGTGCGCTTAGCCTCAGCCATGCAGCGAAAAGACCGACTTTAGGCCGGCTACGAGCTTACTTAAGACTGCTACGAGCTTACTCATCGGATGATCAATAGAGTCATATCTACGCCGCAGCCATAGGCCAATTAGCGCCCCTAGCGCTGAAAGCTGCATTAGCATTGAAAGCGAGACCACCTGGGGCGGGTACAGCACACTAAAGTATTTCTCTGTAATAGGGTACAGCTTAACTATAGAAAGCCTTATTAACTCATAGTTAATGTCTTTAAGCAGACGTTGGTTTCCCTCATAATCGAACGTTAACCAGGCAAGTAGCATGGCTACCAGTGCCACCAGCGGATAGGCAAAGTGGGGCCTTATCTCGCGCACTATAAACCCACAGATAAAAGTCAACAGCAACATGGACCCTCCCAGCAGACCAAATTCTGCTACGCGTACCAGCCCCAGTAACCACCACTGGGGTCCGGTATCTAAGGCCTCAAAAGAGTTGGTCCTTTTAAACACCTCGTTATAAACCATCAGGCCACAGAAGTAGAAGAACCCAATCCAAGCTACATATACGATACAGATAAAGGCAGAAGTATTTGTGCCATCGTTGAAATAGGGAACAGGGTCAGGGCCATCTGCAGCAGTCTTTTTGTGGCTTACTCGCTTTGGGGTATAGCTTTCAGCGCCAGAGGATTTTCTAGCCTTCTGCTCTACCTGCTCCACAGTGTCAAAGGATTCTCTAGCTTCCTGAATCAAAGCATCAAAGGGGTCGCTAGGCTTATCCTTGGCCGGTTCATCCTTAGCCAGCTGACCCGGAGCTGATTGGCTATTTCGCTGCGCACCAGCCAACCTTGGCGTACCAGCTGGGTTGGTAGAGCCGTTTGTGGGGCTAGTAGAGCCAATCGCTAACGCCTTGCTAATTTCTGCCGGATCCACCAGGGCCTGCTCACAGTCAGCAAAAGCTTGTGTTAACTGCCTTTTTGCAGCTAGCGCCGCCGATGAAGTTTCACCGGCGGCGCTAGCAGCTTGATACTGCCTAAGAGCAGCAATTAAACGGTCAAGTGAGGCTCCAGGGTCAGTCTCCATGTCCTAACCATAGCCTCATGTATGTGCCTTGGCACATGTTTAGTCCAAACCACGGCGCTTAAGTAGGTGCTCCAAGCTGGGCTTACGTCCCGCAAAGCGCTGGTAGCTAAGGGCCGCCTCGCGGCTATCGCCACGGCTGAGGAACTCATCGCGGAAGCGCTGACCGGCCTGACGGTTAAGTCCGCCGTCGTTGTCAGCCTCAGTGCCAATCGCGCCCAGGCCAGCGGTGCGGAACCAGGCCACCGCGTCAGCGTCCATAACTTCGCTCCAAATGTAGGCGTAGTAAGCGGCGTCGTAGCCCCCACCAAAGGCGTGGGAGAAGTAGGCGGTGCGGTAACGCGGCAGCACTAGGGCGTCGTCGATACCAGCCTGAGCTAGTGCCTGGTGCTCAAACTCCTCCACCTGCTCAGCCTCGGTGGGTACCTGCTCGGGAGCAAGCTGGTGCCAAGCCTGGTCTAGCAGGGCTGCGCCTAGGTATTCGCTGGTCATGTAGCCCTGGCCGAAACTACCCTGGGCCCGCAGCTGCTCTAGCAGGTTGGCGGGCATGGGCTCGCCGGTTACGTGGTGGCGGGCGTAGCGGGCCAGTACCTGGGGGTGCAGCGCCCAGTTTTCGTTAACCTGAGAGGGGAACTCCACCACGTCACGGGCTACGTTAGTGCCGTTAACTGACGGGTAGTAGGTGGCCCCAAACATGCCGTGTAGGGCGTGGCCAAACTCGTGGAAGCAAGTAATTACGTTGTCCCAGCTAAGCAAGGTGGGTCCAGAAGCGGGCTTGGTGATGTTGAGGCAGTTAATGATGATCGGCTTGGTGTCAGTCAAGGCGCCGGGCTCATTAAAAGTATTCATCCAGGCGCCACCGGACTTACCGGCGCGGGCGTAGTAGTCACCCACAAATAGCGCCAGCACACTGCCATCAGCTTCGCGCACTTCCCATACGCGCAGGTCGGGATCATACATGTGGGCGGCCAGGTCTTCACGCTCATGGAAGGTGATGCCGTAGAGGCGGTTGGCGGCAAAGAAAACACCGTCAATGACGTTATTTAGCTCCAGGTAGGGGGCCAAAATCTCGTCATCCACACCGAACAGTTCTTTACGTTCGGCTTCCTCATAGCGCAGCCAGTCTGCGGTGGTGAACTCGACGCCGGGCTCAGCCTGGGCCATGCGCTGGGCTAGACGCTGTCCATCACGGCGGGCGTTGGCCATAGCCGGACCGGCCAGGCGTGAAAGCATGGCGTTTACGGCCTGTGTGGTTTTAGCTGCAGATTCTGCGGCCACACTAGCGGCGTGGTGTTCAAAACCCAATAGCTGGGCACGCTGGGCGCGTAGCTTAGCTAGCTGCTCAACGATCTGACGGGTGTCACGCTCGCCCCCAAAGTTACGGCTCTTAGCCTTGTTAAGTAGGGCTACGCGCTCGTCGTGGCTTTCTAGCGTGGCCAGCTGCGGGGTGAGGGTAAAGTTAGCTACCCCGCTGGCGTGGATTTCGTCAGTAACCAGGGTGTGGAAACGCGCCGAAAGCTTAGTAATGGCGGCGTTTAGTTCACGTAGCTTGGCCAGGTCTGCGCCTTCTAGGGCCACGCCGTCGCGCTCAAATTCTTCTACGGCCAGGGTGATGACACGCTTGGTTTCCTCATCAAAATCCTGGTCTGATTCGGCCAGCTGCTTGTAGCGGCGATACATGCGCGCATCTAGCGAGTAGGCGTCAGAATGCTCGCTCAGTTCGGGAGCTAGGCGCTCTTCTAGGTCATCTAGATCCGGGCAGTAGGTGGCTGAGGTTAGTGCACCTAGGGCGATTAGGGCGCGTTCAAGTAGGACGCCGCTAAGCTCACAGGCCACCACGGTGTTGTCAACGGTGGGCGGCTGCGGGTTGGTGGCGATAGCTTCCCACTGGGCACGCTGCTGACGCATACCGGCGCGGATAGCGGGTTCAAAGTCTTCATGCTTTAGCACGCTAAAGTCAGGTAGGCCTAGTTCCAGGCTCCAGGGCTTAGCTAGCGGGTTAGCCGGGTCGAGATCGGCCTCCATGGCTGCGATAGTGGCTGAGAAAAGTTCACTCATATACCTATGTTGGCACACTTGCTCGCTACATATTCGTAATCTTTCGCGCCCCGCGTGCGTCAAGTCCCGACGGCGTCAAAAGCGGTGCCGGTTAGCTGTCCGGTTCAGTCAGCTTTGGGCTCTGGCTAGCGGTTTAGCCAGCGGTCACGCCCCCAGTGGAATAGGTGGCGCAGCCCTAAACCAAGCAGCGCCCCCATCCCAGCGCAAGGCAAGGCGTAGCGACTAACTTCCCAGTAGGCGATATCGAGCATCAGCGCGCCGTGGAAGAAAGTGCGCGTGGCGTCTTCAAAAAACAGCATCACCCAGGTGGTTAGCAGCGCCATGGCCACCACAAAGGGGTAGGAAATAAAGGCGCGCACCTGACGAATCTTTGGCCCAGCACAGAAAAACACGGCTAACAGCATAAATGGGCCCAGTGAGCCGACCCCGGTGAAGGAATCTAGGAACTGTAGCAATCCTAGTGGGATACGGATTTGGCCCACCGGGGTGTACAGATAAGAGTGCACCACCATATACACAATTAGGGTTACTACCTGCGAAAACGTAAACCAGGCGGCGTATTTAGCCAGGGCTAGCCAGGTAGGTACCTGCTCATCTTGCGCCGGGCCAAAGCCAACCGCATGTGAAAAATCAGGGTCGACGGCGTCGTCGTAAGTTACGTTGTCGGGCAAGTGATAGCTGGTCCCCGTAGCGCTGGTATTACCCAATTCTCCCCCTGTAATGCCTCGATGCCCTTATCCTAGTTCAGTGCTGGTGGATTTAACTATTTAGCCAGATTATCCTCAAAATGTCAGCTATTTAGGAGTCAGTTATGAGTGCGTGTCCTACCCTACCGGTTATGGTCAGCCTGGCACGCATTGTCAGCCAAGGTTTAGTACCAGCTACCAGCGCCACTAGCGTAGTGCAGGCAGTTAACAATCTGCTGGCGGTGCAAGGCCAGCAAGTTTCAGCCCTACCCCACGCCCTATTGGAGCGTACCCCGGGCGCAAAGTTCAGCGATGTAACCACAGCTTTTAACCAGTTAGAGTTGGTGCGCTCGCGACCCATGCGCGGCACCGTACATATCACTAGCGCCGCTGACTACCACTGGCTTCGGCTAACCCTAAATCAACGCTCCAACTATAGTTTGCGCAATCAGTCGATCCTAGGGGGCATTAGTGAAACTGAGCTAGAGACCGCTTGGCAGCTGGTTAAAACCCACACCTCCGCGCAGGGAATTAGACGCAAAGACATGTTTGCCCTGTGGCTGCAAGCGGGCCTGGCCGTTAAAGCCCAAAATGCCACTTCTCCCCAAGCTCCCGCCTCACCGCAAGCAAGGGTTAACCGCTGGTGCAATTTGATGATGTGGCAGCTGGATCGAGAAGGTCTAGTAGTGGAAGGCCCTATGGGCACCAATGAGCATCGTTTCATTGACGCCACCTGCCTACCTGCCGCCACCAGTGCGGCTAGTGGCTTTAAATTTGATCCAGCTGATCTGCGCGCGGCGCGTATGGAAGTAGCTAGGCGCTACGCCTACGGGCACGGCCCTGTAAGCGTAGCTGACCTGGCTCGTTGGGCCGCTTTACCGGTAACTCAGGCCCGCCAAGCCCTAGAAGATGCAGTTAGTAACAACGAGCTAATTGTCCGCGTAAAAATCGAGGAAAATACATTTACTCCCGCTGCGCCACCTAAAGCTGTCAAAGAGTATAATCAGCTGTTATATATGCGCGCAGATTTACCTGATCTGTTAGCAGATAATCTATCCCAGGCCCGCAGGTTAATTTATTTACCCGCTTTTGATGAGCTGCATGTAGGCTACCGTAACCGCACCTGTCTTACTGATGAAGCAGGTGAAAAGCTTATTTGTCCTACCGCTAACGGTTTATTTAGGCCCTTAATTGTTAATAATGGCCGACTTATCGCGGTACGGCCGGCATCTAGCGGGGTTATCTGGTTAGACAAACCCACCCCTTACATGGACAAACGAGTAAATAAACTAGTCGACAATAGGTTAGAAAGTTTACAATAGGTCATAAGCTTGACCCCTTTCCCTAGGACTCCAAAATGTCAGCCCTTACTATTTTTCACACCGGCAGCGTTATCGTTGATGAAGCTTTGCTCTACCGTCGTCCCAGCGACCACCCGTTAGCTTGGACCCACCTGCTACGCGATGAGTCACGGTTAGTTGAGGTACCGGTATCGTGCTACCTGCTTGAGGGCCCCCATGGGCGCTTGCTCATTGACACCGGCTGGCACCCAGATAACCGCACCAAACTAGGCCAAATAGCTAACCTACGTCAGCAATACTTAGCTAAAAGGGCAGTTCTACCGCAAGGCCAGGCTATTGACGAGCAGCTAGCGAAAATGGGTATTAGCCCTAAAGATCTTGACCTAGTGATGCTCTCACACCTGCACTGCGATCACGCTGATGGTTTGCGGCTAGTTAAAGACGCCCCCGGCATTATGGTCTCTAAAGCCGAGTGGTGCGCCGCCAAACGAGACCACCTACGCTACCTGCCCCACCAGTGGAAACATGTAGCTATCAACACCTATCCGTGGAACACCAAAATTGGTCCTTGGGATGCAGGATTTGACGTCTATGGGGATGGCTCCGTGGTTACAGTGGCCCTACCAGGTCACTCCTATGGGCTAACTGCCACCATTATTCGCTCTTCTAACATTTCCAGCTCCGACCCGGCCCGCTGGGTACCTAATGCTTCTGGCAACAGCGTCCACGACGGGCGCGAGTTCGTTTTGCTTACCTCCGACGCCGGCTATGGGCGCCCCTCCCTGGAAGAGGATCTACGCCCTGGCGTGGTTATCAAGGCCGGCTGGGCGCGCCGCTCCCTGGACTGGATTCGCCAGGTGTCTAAAGACCCGCGCTGTCTACGCGTAATCGCCAGCCACGACCCTGAAATTATTCCTGGAACTATACAGCTCTAGCGCCACTTCAAACCTGCCGTAAAGCCCCAGTTTGACTGATTTAGTTGGCACCCTCTAGCGCGCCTTTAAGCACCCTAGCTTAATGTTTGTTCTGCCGGCCTTAGGCCGGCAGAACAAGTTTTTGTAAGGGTTTAAATTTTGTACAGATTCGCCCGGTTGCGGCCAAAGCGGGCAGCCTGGTAACAGCTGGCCCTATGGTTTAGGCGTCAATGCGCTCGCGGTCTACCTCATCAGCGCTATCAATAATAAACTCGCGCCTAGGCGCGACACTTGAACCCATAAGGAGCTCAAAGGTGGATTCGGCCAGTTCCACCGCCGCCTCATCAGCTAGCGTGATTCGGCGCAGCATCCGGTGCTGGGGTTCCATAGTGGTTTCAGCCAACTGGTGGGCGTCCATTTCACCTAGACCCTTATAGCGTTGGGGTTCTTTAAAAGTGCGCCCCTGCTTTTCTAGCTTACCTAAAGTGTTAACCAACTCTTCATCAGAGTAGGTGTAGATAATTTCTTTCTTTTTACGTCCCTTAGCACTGACCTCAATGCGGTGCAGCGGCGGTACCGCAGCGTAAACTCGCCCCGCCTCAATCATGGGGCGCATATAGCGGAAGAACAGCGTCAGCAGCAGGGTGCGGATGTGTGCGCCGTCGACGTCAGCATCAGTCATCAAAATAACCTTGCCGTAACGGGCTGAGGAAATATCGAAGGTGCGTCCACTGCCAGCCCCTACCACCTGGATGATGGCGGCGCATTCAGCGTTATGCAGCATGTCGGCGGCGGAAGCCTTTTGCACGTTAAGGATCTTGCCACGAATAGGCAGCAAAGCCTGGTTTTCGCTGTTGCGCGCATTTTTGGCGGTACCCAGCGCCGAGTCACCCTCAACGATAAACAGCTCAGAGGTAGCCACGTCGTCGCTACGGCAGTCAGCTAGTTTAGCGGGCAGGGTGGAAGTTTCCAGCGCAGTTTTACGGCGGGTAATTTCCTTATGCATCCGGGCACTTACGCGCGCACGCATCTCCCCCACAATTTTTTCTTGCAGGGCCCGCGCCTGGGCTTTAAGGTCACGCTTGGGGCTGTTAAGCAGGGCGGTTAGCTCTTTTTCCACCACTGCGGCCACAATGGCTCGCACCGGGGCGGTGCCTAGAACTTCTTTAGTTTGCCCCTCAAACTGCGGCTCGGGCACGCGCACGGTAACCACTGCGGTCAGGCCAGCTAAAACGTCATCTTTTTCAATTTTGCCGTCGCGCGAGTTTAGTTTTAAGGCGCGCGAATTGGCGCTGATCTGTTTGCGCATCACCTTAACTACGGCCTGCTCAAAGCCGGTTAGGTGGGTGCCGCCCAGGGGCGTGGCAATAATGTTTACAAAGGAACGCTCACAGGTGTCGTAGCCGATCCCCCAGCGTAGCGCCACATCCACCTGGCAGGTGCGCTCCACCTCTACCGGACGCAGATGTCCGCGCTCGTCAAGCTGCTGGACAGTCTCGTTATAGGTGCCCTGGCCGGTGAGGCGGAAAGTATCGGTCACTGAGCCGTCTTTCGCCAGGTAGTCAACAAAGTCGGCAGTGCCCCCCAAGGCCAGGTAGGTTTGGGGACCGGTGGGTTTGCGGGCGTCAGTCGCGTCAGTTTCATTGTCGACGACGACGCTGGCTCGCTCATCGATTAGCCGCAGGCTCAGCCCGGGCACCAAAAACGAAGTTTGGCGCAGCCGCGAGGCTAAAGCGGCGCCGTCGTAGTCATTGGGGCTGGGGAAAATCTGCCGGTCAGCCCAGTAACGCACCCGCGTGCCGCTAACCCCACGCTTAACCTTACCCACAACCCGCAACTCACTGGCCTCATCGAAGGCAGTAAAGGGGCTGTTGGGGCTCATGCCGCTTGAATCATCAAAGATTCCTGGCTCACCGCGCCTAAAACTCATGGCGTAGGTTTTGCCGCCGCGATCTACCTGCACATCCATGCGGGCAGACAGGGCGTTAACCACTGAGGCGCCCACCCCGTGCAAACCGCCGGCAGCGCCATAGAGGCCGCCGCCGAATTTACCGCCGGCATGCAACTTGGTGTAAACCAGCTCCACTCCGCTCAGCCCAGTGGAAGGCTCAGTATCTACCGGCACCCCACGTCCGTCGTCACGCACCTCAATTGAGCCATCTGTATGCACAAATACGTCAATATTTTTGGCGTAACCTTCAAGTGCCTCGTCAACGGCGTTATCTACTATTTCCCAAACGCAATGCATCAGTCCACGCTGATCGGTAGAACCGATATACATGCCTGGACGCTTGCGAACCGCTTCTAGGCCTTCTAAAACGGACAGATGACGAGCGGAGTAGGCAGGGGCTTCGGACACGTGTACAACCTATCTGATTGCGCCAATTAATGCATATTGCGGGTGTATCTGTGGGTGAACACACTGCGCCAACAGCAAAAATAGGGCTTTAGAAGGACAAAATCTTAAAAACCTATGTTGGTATTAAGCCATGAATGTTAGCAGCGTATTGAATCAGTCAGGTAGCCAGGCGGTTGAGCCGCTCAATGTGGCAGACCGCTGCGACCTTTGCGGGGCGCGCGCTTACATGCGCGCGGTACTAATGAACGGACCGCTACTGTTTTGCGCCCACCATGGCAAGGCCAATTTAGAGGCGCTGCGCGCCCAGGCTTTGCGCATTGATGACTTCACCGACCAGCTCGACTGAGCCCCAACCATTGCTCGACTGAGCCCCAACCATTGCTCGACTGAGCCCCAACCATTGACTGATCAACAACCAAAGTAAAGCGGCCCCCTAGCTAACAGCTAGGGGGCCATCTTCTAGTGTCAGTCCAGGTAGTCGCGTAACACCTGGCTGCGTGAGGGGTGGCGCAGCTTGCTCATGGTCTTAGATTCGATCTGGCGGATACGCTCACGGGTTACCCCGTAAACCTTACCGATCTCATCTAGGGTCTTGGGCTGGCCATCGGTTAGACCAAAGCGCATAGACACCACGCCGGCTTCACGCTCAGAGAGGGTATCAAGCACTGCGTGCAGCTGCTCTTGCAGCAGGGTGAATGATACGGCGTCTGCGGGCACAACCGCCTCGGAGTCCTCAATCAGGTCACCAAATTCGCTGTCGCCGTCTTCACCTAGCGGAGTGTGCAGTGAGATGGGTTCACGCCCATACTTTTGCACTTCAATAACCTTTTCTTCGGTCATGTCAAGCTCTACAGCCAGTTCAGCCGGGGTAGGTTCACGCCCTAGATCCTGCAGCATCTGGCGCTGCACGCGGGCCAGCTTGTTGATTACCTCAACCATGTGCACCGGGATAC
>ERZ772935.72-NODE-72-length-37748-cov-22.222110_pt1 | contig 37748 bp, 59 predicted proteins | sample MGYA00511683_ERZ772935 | MGnify/ENA primary metagenome ERZ772935 (study PRJEB29015, sample SAMEA2738086) | human oral metagenome | biome: human oral; feature: human-associated habitat; material: saliva | place: China | collected 2228 ...
CCCCCCGGGGGGGTGGCCCCGAGGGGGGCCGCGTCAGACCGCCGGTGAGGGGTGAAAAAAGTGCGGAGGGTTCAAAACCTTACGCCCGAAACTGAAAAAGCCGCCCGGCGCGACGCCGGGTAGCCCAGCAGGCAGGCGCGACGCCGGCCAGCGAGGAGACAGTTATGCCGTCCGGTGGAGCGCGCGCCCGAAGTGGGCCACCCGTCAACCCCAACAGTGCCCGAAGCGACGCACGCGGGATCGCCTTCCGACAGCTCGGCGGCGTTCCCGACACCGCGCCCGTTCCCGAGTTCGCCATGCCCCCCATGCAACTGTGGGAGACCCTGCCCAACGGGGGCCGCCGCTTCCGCAAGCTCGCCACCGAGCTGCGCTGGAAGCGCGAACTTGAGCTATGGGACTGGGTCTGGAAGCAGCCGCAGTCCGAGGTGTGGCGTGAACAGCCCTGGATGACATACAACGTCGCCCAGTGGGTGCGCCTCGCCGTCACGTGCGAGGAGGAAGGCGCGAAGGCGGGCGACAAGACCGCGCTCCTGCGGCTCGCCGACCAGATCGGCCTCACGCCCTCGGGCCTGGCGCTGAATCATTGGCAGATCACGACCGGCCAGCCCACCGCCGAGGCCGAGACCACCGGACGCCCGGCCCGCCGCCGCTCCTCCCGGGCCCGGCTCGCTGGCATGACCGTCGTCGACGGTGGCAGTGATGGCGCATGACGAGTACGCGCCGCCCCCACTCAGCTTGGACTTCAACCCCAACCACACATTGGGCTTCCTGATCTCGGACTGGATCGAGGCCCACTGCCTCGTCCCCTCCGGCGTGTACTTCAACCAACCCCTCGTGCTCAACGGGTGGCAGTTGTACTGCAACGCCAACCACTACCGCATCAAGGCCAACGCAAAGCCCGACCCGCACCGTCTGGTAGAACCCTTCACCTACAGGCGCAGCCTATGGGTAGGGCCACAGAAGTCGGGTAAGTCGCCGCTCGCGGCGGCGGTCGCGCTCGCGGAAGGCGTGGGTCCGGCGATGTTCGCGGGCTGGGCGCGCGACGGCGACGTATACCGCTGCTCGGACCACGGGTGCGGATGCGGCTGGGAGTACTGGTACGAGCCTGGGGAAGCCATGGGCCGCCCGCGCGACAAAAGCCTGATCGCCCTCCTGGCTTTCGCTGAGGACCAGACCAGGAACGTCTACGAGCCGTTGCAGGCCATGATTAAGAGCGGTCCGCTCGGCGACTTCGTGCGCGTGCGTGAGGGCTTCGTGCGCTTGCCGAACGAGGGCAAGATCGTGCCCGTCACGAGCGCCGCACGTTCCAAGCTCGGCCAGCCCTTCACCTGCGCGATTGCGGATGAGTCTGGCCTGTATACGCCCCAGTCGGGCGTGCTGAACACATGGCAGACGATCCGCCGCGCCGTTGCGGGTATGCAGGGCCGCACCATCGAGCTCACGAACCCGTGGGACCCCATGGAGGACTCGGCGGCGCAGCAGGCCTACCAAAGCCGGGCGCGGGACATCTTCAAGTTCTACGAAAAACCGCCTCTCGACTGGGATTACACGAAGAAGGCGGATCGCTCCAAGATTCACCGCTTCGTGTACGCGTCGTCGCCGTGGGTGGACCCCAAGGCAATTGACGCCGAGGTCGACGAGCTCATGGAAACCGACCCCACGCAGGCCGAGCGCTTTTTTGGCAATCGCCTCGTTCAGGGCAGGGGGTCGTATCTGACTGAGAAGGTCTGGGACAGGCAGACCCGCGACACCCAGCCCGAGCCGGGGTGTGAGATCGCGCTGGGCTTCGACGGTTCGCGGTCGGGCGACTGGACGGCAATCCGCGCCGAAACAGTCGACGGCCTGCGCTTCACACCCACGTACGGCCCCGATCAGCGGCCTACCGTGTGGAACCCCGAGGAATGGCCGGAAGGACGCATCCCTCGCGGCGAGGTGGACGCGGCTGTCGCAGAGCTCATGGACCGCTACACGGTGCAGAGGTTCTACTGCGACCCGAGGCACTGGGAAACGCAGATCGACCACTGGGAAAACCTCTACGGCGATTACGTGGTGGTGCAGTGGCCGACGAACTCGATCACACGCATGTTCGCGGCGCTGGTGCGTTTCCGTGAGGATCTCGCCGAAGGCCTGACCACGCACACCCCGGATGAGACCGCGAAGCTGTGCGCACTGCACGCCCGGAAGGTCGCCAAGCCCGGCGACAAATTCATCCTCGGCAAACCCGCTGAGCACATGAAGATCGACGTGCTCATGGCCGACATTCTAGCCCACGAGGCCGCGGCGGATGAGCACGCCGAAGGCTGGGAGCCAGGCGGCGCGATCTCCTTCGCATGGTAAAGGACACACACCCTTATGACTGACCAGATCACCCGCGCCGAAGAGCGCCTGCTCTCCGAAGCTGAGAACGCCCTCAACGCTCTGGCCCCTGTAGACCGCAAGCACCGCGCGTACTACGAGGGCCGTCAGACGTTGCAGCACCTCGGTCTGGCCCTGCCCCCGTCGCTGCGCACCCTCGAGACCGTCGTCAACTGGCCCCGCGTGGTCGTTGACACCATCGAGGAGCGCCAGGACGTGCGCGGGATCATGGTTCCCGCGCGCCCAGAGGCCGCTGAGGATCTGCGCGCCATGATCGACGCGAACGACCTCGCCGCCGAGATATGCAAGTGGAAGCGCGACAGGTTGATCTACGGGCGGGCATACCTGTCCGTAGGCGCGGGCGACGCCGAGGGCGACTACCCCATCATTTGCGTGGAATCACCCCGTCAAATGACCGTCAAGTACGACTACCGCCGCAAGACCATTACCCACGCTGTGCGCATCGTGGCCGACCAGGGCGCCGACGGCACGCAGACCCGCTACGCGACGATCTACACGCCCGACATGACCACAACCTATGCGACGGTGGGCGGCGCGTGGCGCGTTGTCGACCGCGACGAACACCACCTCGGCGTCGTACCCGTTGTCCCGTCATTCAACCGTCAGATGACGGGTGAGACAACGGGCCACTCGGAGATGGACGACATCATGGGCGTGACGGACGCCGCCGCCCGCGCGATCACGCAGATGCAAGCCGCGTTGGAAACCAACGCAGTGCCCAAGCGAATCATCATGGGCGCTAAGCGATCCGATTTCGCGGACCCGTCCGCGTGGACTAACTATCTCAACCCCTTCGTTGCCCTTCAGAACGCGGGCGCGAAGGTCACCCAGCTTGCCCCCGGCGAGCTGAGCAACTTCCACAACACCATCGAATTATACGGGAAGCTCGCTGCATCCCTGACGGGCTTCCCGGCACGCTATTTCGGTCTCATCACCACGAATCCGCCCGCTGAGGGCGCGATTCGCGCTGAGGAATCCAAGCTCGTCAAGCGTGTCGAGCGTGTCAACGCCGAGTGCGGGGCCGCCCTCTCTAGGGCGCTCACAATCGCCGCAAGGATCATGGGGCACGCAATCCCCATGGGCGCGGTGAACGTCGCCTGGCACGACCCAGCCACCCCGACATTCAGTCAGAAGGCTGATGCACTACAGAAGTTGGCCGGGGGCAAGCCCCTCATTAGCCGCGAAGGCGCATGGGACGAGCTCGGCTGGGACGATGCAAGGAAGGCAACGGAGCGCGCGTACCTGCGCGAGGAGGAGACAGACCCGGACCTGCTGCGTCTCCTGGAAAAGACCACCCCCGCGCTGAGCGACGACGACCTGGGCACCGGCCATGGCATCGATTCCGCCCGCGATTGAACATCACTACGGGCTGGTCCGCCAGCAGGAGGCACGGGCGCTGGCCTCGGCGACGCGTCAGTGGCGCCGCCTCGGCCCCAACTGGATCGCCGACGCGTGGGCCGAGCGCATCCCCACCGTCACAGCGGCGGTCACCGCTGCGCAACGAACGGCGGCGACGAGCGCCCTAGTCAGCGGCGCCCTAGCGCTCGGAGAACAAGGCACCTGGGCCGAGCCTGACGGCCTCGTCGACCCCGACGCCTTCGCAGGCCTCGCCGCCGACGGACGCAGCCTCGACACCCTCCTGCGCGGCCCAGCGATCACTGCCCGCACTCTCATCAGTCAAGGCGTTGAACCCGCACAGGCGCTCGCGGCTGGGGGCCGTCAGCTTTCGATGATGGTCCTCACCGAGGTCGCGGACGCGGGCAGGGGCGCGGCGGGCGTGCAGATCGCAGCCCGGCCCCGCGTCGGTTACGTGCGGATGCTGAACCCGCCGTCGTGCTCGCGGTGCGTGATCCTCGCCGGACGTTTCTACAGGTGGAATCAGGGGTTTCTGCGGCATCCCCGGTGCGACTGTACGCATGTTCCGACGATGGTCACGGATCAGGCCGAGGCGTTCGCGCGCGGTCTCATTGACGACCCGTACGAGGCATTCACTCGTATGAGTGAGGCCGAGCAGAACCGGGTGTTCACGAACGCGGGCGCGCAGGCAATCAGAGACGGTGCCGACATGTACCAGGTAGTGAACGCCCGCCGCGGTATGAGGTATCGCGGCGCGTTCACCTCGGAGGGCACCAGTCGTCACGGGTGGGCGGGCCAGATCCTACGCAAAGGTCAGCGCCGCATGACGCCGGAAACGATCTACCGCCTGAATCCCAACCGTGAGCAGGCCGTTGAGGCCCTGCGCGCCCAGGGATACATCACCGGGCGCGGACAGGTCAGCGGGGGCGCGCTGCGCGGCCAGTACGAGGCCACCTATGAGGGCCGCCGTATGACCGCCGCCGAAAAGCGCGTCGCTATAGCCACCCGCGACTGGCAGGACGTGCGTGGCGGTCTCAACCCGTGGACCCCAGCAGCGCAGGAACGCCACGGCGGCGCCCGCATCGGCGGCGCTGACTACCCCCTCACCCCTGAGATCGCCGCCGAAGTCGAGGCCCGCTACTACGCGGCCATTGCGACAGGCGGCGACCTGACCCGGATGCGCGCGCTCCTGCGCGCCGCCCACTAAGCCACCGACTCGCGCCGCGACGGCGCGGGCGGTCCCCTCGAGCGATTCGAGAAAGGAACACAACACCCCATGTCCACCGACACCACGCCCGACCAGACGCCGGACACCAACGCCACCGCGCCCGCCGCTGAGGAGACCCTCAACGAGGGCGGTGTCAAGGCCCTGCGCGCCGAACGCGACGCCCGCAAGGCCGCCGACGCGCGCGTTAAGGATCTCGAAGCACAGGTTGCTGCCCTGTCAGTGAGCCTCGATGAGACCAAGACCGCCGGTAGCGTCGCCGCTGAGCAGGCAGCGGCCACGGTCGCGGAACTGCAGACCCAGCTCGCCCGCGCTGAGGTTATCCACTCGATGCGCGTGCCTGACGCGCTGGCCGACTTCCTGCAGGGCAGCACTGCGGAGGAGCTTACGGCGTCCGCTGAAAAGCTCCTGGCCGCGATTCCCGCGCCGGTCACGGCGGCTGACGCGGCGCCCGCGCCGCTTGCTATGCGTCCCGACCCGTCTCAGGGTGGCACGCCCGAACCGGCGACCACAGTTGATGCGTTGACGGCCATGTTGGTCGAGGCCGTCGGTGGGCGCTGACATCTGAGCAGCCCATACTCACCAAACATTTCACGCTCGAAGGGAGCACCCCATGGCAATCACTGCCGCAAAGAAGCTGGCCGATTTTAATGGCTTTATTAAGCCTGAGTTGGCCGGCCCCATTTTCGACGAGGCCGCCAAGGGCAGCGCCGCAATGTCCCTGATCCGCAATGTTCCGCTGGGCGCGTCCGGCCAGGCCTTCCCCATCGTGACCAGCAAGCCCACCGCGAACTGGACCGCTGAGGGCGCCAAGAAGCACACCACTGAGGCCGGCATCGGCCTGGTGAAGATGGAACCCAAGAAGCTCACCGCTATTGCGGTGGCTTCCCAGGAGGTCATTCGCGCCAATCCCGGCGGATACTCGGAGACCCTGCAGGGGCTCCTCGCCGACGCGTTCGCCCGCGCTTTCGACCTGGCAGTCTTTCACAATAAGGGTGGTGACGGTAGCGGCACGTCGCCGTTCGATACCACCCTTGCGGCCACGACCAAGACCCTGACCCTGGGCGCCACCGCCGGGGCCAATACCTACGATGACATCGTGAAGGCGATGTCCCTGAACCTACAGGGAACTCCCAAGAAGCCGGTCAACGGGTTTGCCCTTGACACGGGGTTCGAGATTGACCTTCTGAACGCGAAGGACACGGCGGGCCGCCCGCTGTTCGCGGAGGCCGCCTACACCGGCGCCGTGCCTGCCCTGCGCTCGGGTTCTCTCCTCGGTCGCACCGCTTACCTGCACGAGAACGTGGGTCTGGACAAGATCGTTGGCTTCACCGGCGACTGGTCCAAGGCTGCCTGGGGCACGGTCGGCGGCATCACCATGGACATCTCCACGGAAGCCGCCGTCACAATCAACGGCGAGCTTGTCTCGCTGTTTGAAAACAACCTTGTCGCGATCCGCGCCGAGGCCGAGTACGGCTTCGCGGTGGCCGACAAGGATGCGTTCGTCAAGATCACACGCAAGTGACCGCCCTGGTCGTTCACTTGACAAGCCCGACGGGCGACCACGTCGCTGTGCCCGCGAGTCAACTCCCCCTGTGGGAGCGCCTCGGGTACGAGCGGCGCCCGCCCGCCGGGCAACCCGCCACCGCTGACAACTGATAGGGGGCCTGCGTGACCTACGCGACAGTATTTGATGTGGCGACCACCCTGGGCCGCCCCATCACAGACCCCGACGAGCAGAACCAGATCCTCAACTGGATTGCCAAGACTGAGAGAATCATTAGCGCCCGCCTCGGAGACCTGGACGCGCTTGATCGTCAGATCCTCGCCGACGTCATCTCTGAGGTCGTCGCCCGTCGCTCCCGCAACCCCGACGGAAAGCGGAACGAGCGCATTGACGACTACAGCTACACGCTGGACGCCGCCGCGAGCGCAGTGGAGCTCACACTCACCGATGCCGAATGGGCGCGCCTCAGCCAGGATGGCTCCACGTCGGGCGCATACATGCCGGTCCTGGCCCCCGCGCCCTGGCTTGGGGGCCGCGACGCCGACACGACGCCGACGGGGGGCTGGGCATGAGCGCGCGCACCGCCGTAATCGCGGGCCGTAAGGCCGCCGAAGCCCTCATGATTGACCGGGCGACCGTCACCCGCCCGACCGTCACCACAGGCCCCGACGGCCTCGACCAGGTCACGGAGACGCCCGTATGGGCGGGCCCGTGCAAGGTCCAGACGTACGAGGCGCACGAGACCGCGGCGAACGCTGCCGGTGCGCTCGTCACCCTGCAGCGGTACTCGATTCACCTACCGCACCACGTGGACGTCGTAAGGGTCGGCGACCTGATCCGCGTCGCAGGCTACCTGAGTGTCTTTCGCGTCACTGGGCTGTTCGACAAGACTCACGTCACGAGCAGGCGTTTCCAGGTGGACGTCGAGACCAACGGAGATGATCTCCTGTGACTGGTATTGATATCGACACCACCGAAGTCAGGCAGATCGCCGCCGACGCGACCCGGATGCCTGGTGAGCTGTCCCGCTGGCTGCGGCCCGCCGTCAGCAAAGGCGCGCTGAACATAAAACGCGCCATGCAGGCCGACCTCGAGCAGTCGGGAAACGCCGGCATCCGCCACGTCGCACGCAGCATCTCCTATGACCTCACCGACACCGGCACGACCGTCGAAGCCGAAATCGGCCCCGACAAGCCGAGCGGCGCGCTGGCAAACATCGCGTACTTCGGCACCTCGAGGGGCGGCGGCCACACCCGCGACCCCATCGAGGCACTGAACGAGGAGGCCGAGGAGTTTCAGAAGGCAATCGCCGACATCGTGGAGGACATATGGGGCTAACCCTCACCATCATGACCCAGATGCGCGAACGCCTCGCCACCATCACGTCGGCCGGCCAGGCCGTCAAGGTGTTCGTCGGAGACCCGCCCAGCAACCCCGGCCTCCCCTTCGTGTTCGTGTGGGGACCGCCCACCCTGGCAGCGTCCGAGGCCATGAGCGGGTGCGGCGGCGACGTCGACGTACGCCTGCACGTGCAGGTCGTCGCCGCGACGACCGTGAACGTCCTCGCGCTCGCGGACGATGTGACGGCGCGGCTGCGCGGCTGGGCGCCCATCGTCGAGGGGTGGCGCTGTTTCCCGCTCGCGCATGTCGGAGTGACGGACGTGCGCGCTGATAACAGCACGGTTGGCGCGCCTGCGAACCGCGCGCCCCGCTACTGCACTGTGACTTTCCGAGTGAGAGCCACACCTGAGACGAAGGATCTGTGACATGGTCACTGCCTACAACACCCGAACCAAGGAGTTTCAGGACATCCCCGAGCACTGGATCGGGCACCCGATCTGGGGTGAGGACTGGACGCTCACCCCGCCTCCCGAGGCCCGCGAACCGCTGTGTTGCGGCCAGGAGGACGAATCCATCGACGCCCCCGACAGTGGGGACGACACCACCGACCACCTCACCGAAGGAGACAAGTAATGCCCGGTGCCAAGACCCTGGCAGATGGCCGCATCACCCTGTGGGCGCTCACCGCGAAGCCGCAGAACATCGCGATGCCGTCCGTCAACGAAATCAAGGCGGGCAAGAAGATTTCTTGCCACATTATGAAGTCGGATTATGCGCTCGGCGCTGACTCCGACACTGAAATCACGGAGCAGGAGATGTGCAAGACCGGCGAGGGCAAGGCCCCCGGCCCCACGTCCTACGCCGGCAACATCACTGTGTTTCGCTACCTCGACGACAATGGTCAGCCAGACCCGTCAGAGGATTTTGTATGGGACCTTATCAAGAAGAAAGGGTCAACCATTTGGTTGGTCGAACGCGAAGGCCCCGTCGAATCCAAGAACATCGCCGAAGGCGACATCGTGTCGGTGTACGAGGTTGTTCTCGGCACGCCGACCAAGCCGTCCGACCGCTTCGCGGGCTACATCAAGCGCACCGCGAAGCTGAACGTCATGAACGCAGCGGAAGAGGTCAAGGTGATTGGCATCCTGCCCGCCTGATCCTCCTCCCCGCTTATCTCCCGCCCGGCAGGTTCCGTTAATGGGCTGCCAGACCTGCCGGGCGGGCACACCCACCGACGGCAGCCCAGACCCCACCCGATAGCTACACATAGGAGCATGGCATGGCAGCCAACGATGAGCTCACGATGAGCGACCTCACCCTCGCGCACACCAACCCCGACGAGACCGTCACCCCTGAGACGTTTGACCTCGCCGCCTGGATCGCAGGTGTCACTCCCGTGGAACGTACGGTGACTGTTTACGCTCACGGTCACCTGTTCTCCATCTTGTCCGCCCTCGAGGCACAGTACAACGAGGCCAAGGCCGCCGTGAACGTCGACGACATGCGCGACGCTAAGGACAAGATGCGCACCGTTGCCAACCAGATCCGAGCGTCGGCCCTCGACATCACCGTGCAGGGTAGGTCCGCCGATTGGGTGCAGCGGTTCCGCAAGGACTGTGAAGATCGTGGCCTGGACGGCGACGAAACGACCCTGGAGCAGCTCGCCGCACAGGTCATCGTGCCCGAAGGCATCACACCGGCCATGCTCGCAACCCTGCGCGACCGCGTTGAACCGCAGGTCGTCGCCCTGCTGCAGGCCGTCGCCGCAGTCAATACGCAGGCGCCTCGTATCTCGGTCCCTTCCTGACGGAGTGCTTGGACCGGCCCGCAGGCGCGTGGCTGGTCCGCGCACTCCGAAGCGCGAAGAAGTGGGGCGCGCGCCCGACTGAGTTCCTGGGTATACCAGGCGACGGGTGGTGCGACACCGACCGTGCCCTCGCGGGCGCGCTCGACATGTACGAGGACACCCGCGTCGGCTCGTACGGGTACCCCAAGCGCCTCACAGAAGGCGATTATGAGGGGTACTTTGAAGTTGAAGAGTGCCAAGACAACGCTCAGCTTGCGTTGGATATTTGGCGCAAACGCAACAAAAACGGGCCGTCGCCAGGCGTGGTGCCTCGCGTGGTATTCACCGGAACCGAGGAATAAAAAGGGGTAACGCGCCCCTGGTGGATTGGCGCGTTGGCGCGCAGAAAGGACACCCATGACCGAACGTAGCGTCAAGGTCACACTGCGCGCCAACGTCGCCGATTTCAACCGGCAAATCAAGTCCGCCGCGACGAGCCTGGAGCAGCTCGCCGCGAAGGGCGATCCGACCGGCAAGGTCGCCGAGACCACCATGGGCCGCCTCGCACAGTCCGCCCAACTACAGCGCGCCGCCTGGGACACCGCCTCAACAGCCATGGTCGGGTACGGTGTCGCCGCGGCAGCCGCCGCCGGATACGTTGTCAAGTCTTTCGCCGACTTCGACGCGGCCATGAGCAATGTGCAGGCCGCGACGCACGAGTCCGCCGAAAACATGAACCAGCTCCGTGAGGCCGCGATTCAGGCGGGCGCCGACACCGCGTTCAGCGCGTCCGAAGCAGCCGGGGCAATCGAGGAGCTCGCCAAGGCTGGTGTGTCTACGGCTGACATCCTGAACGGCGGCCTCAAAGGGTCGCTCGACCTGGCCGCCGCGGGCGGCCTGGGTGTCGCTGACGCGGCAGGCATCGCGTCCGTCGCCCTGACGCAGTTCAAGCTCTCTGGGTCTGACGTCGGCCACGTCGCCGACCTCCTCGCCGCCGGTGCAGGCAAGGCAATGGGCGACGTTTCCGACCTCGGCATGGCCCTCAAACAAGCGGGCCTCGTCGCCTCCCAGACTGGCCTCAGCATCGAGGAAACCACCGGCGCGCTCGCATCGTTCGCCGCCGCCGGCCTCCTTGGCTCCGACGCGGGCACGTCATTCAAGACGATGCTCCTGAACATGACACCCCAGTCCAAGCAAGCCGCGAAGTACATGGAAGAGCTCGGCATCCACGCGTATGACGCGCAGGGCCAGTTCGTCGGCCTCGCCGCCTACGCGGGCCAGCTACACGACAGCCTGTCGAAGCTCACCGCAGAGGACCGTCAGGCGGCTCTCAAAAAGATGTTCGGCCAGGACGCAATCCGCGCAGCATCGATCCTGTACGAGCAGGGCGCAGAGGGCATCCAATCCTGGATTGATAAGGTGAACGACGCCGGCTACGCGGCGGAGACCGCCAATGCCCGAATGGACAACCTCAAAGGCGACATCGAGAAGCTCGGCGGTAGCTTCGAGACTCTGTTCATCAAGAGCGGCAGCGGCGCTAACAGCTTCCTGCGCAGCATCGTGCAGGGCGCGGAGCAGGCCGTCAACGCCTTCAGCGCCCTCCCCGCACCTGTGCAGCAAGGCGCGCTCGGCCTCGCCGCATTCACGTCCGCCGCCGCACTCGCCGCAGGCGGAGGCATGAAGCTGTTTACCATGGTGATGGACATTCGTACAGCCATGCAATCCCTGAACGGCTCCATCCCATTCCTGACCCGGATCATGGACGGATTCAGCGGCATGCGCGGCGGCCTCACGGAGACCCGCGCCGCTATCGGCGGGTTCGGCAACGCCTGGGTGACCGCCCGCGCGAACGGCGTGTCCAACGTTCGCGCCCTGTCGCAGGCGGCGACGCCCGCACTGGCTGGTATCGGCAACGCCGCCAAGGGCGCGGGATCTGCGCTCCTGGGCGCGTTCGGCGGCCCGTGGGGGTTCGCCGCGACCGCCGCCGTGGTCGGCCTGACCGCCGTCCTAGGCGACTACCAGGCGCAGCAAGCCCGCGCGTCCGCCGCGGCCAAGGAATACGCGGAAAGCCTGAACAGCGTCACGGGCGCCGCGACGGAATCGACCCGCGCTATCGCCCTGCGCAACCTATCAGAGGACGACAGCGGATTCTGGCGGCTGTTTGACTCGAAGCGCGCGAAGTCCGCAGCCGACGCCTACAAACAGCTCGGCGGCGACATCAACGACCTGGTCGACGCCGCCGCAGGCTCATCCGACGCAATGGAACGCGTTAACCGCACCCTAACCGCTGCGCACGACGCTGCAAAGACCAGCCCGGCAAAAACGAAAGAATACCTGGAACTGTCGAACCAGGTTAAAGAGTCCCTCAACAGTGAGAGCGAAGCCCTCACCAAGGCGAAGGAACAAAACGACCTCGCCGCCGAAGCTGGAATCAAGAACAGCAGCGCCCAGGACCAGCTCGCGGGCGCCGCGAACAAAGCAGCCAAGGCCATGGAGGACCAGGCCAAAGCCACACACGACCTGATCGACGCCCAAAAGACTCTACAGGACATCATCCTGGGCGAACGCGGGTCCTGGCGTGACCTCTACGATGCCATCGACGCAGCCAATGCGGCAGTGGAAAAGAACGGCCAGACCCTCGACATCACCACTGCCGCCGGGCGCGCCAACCAGGCCGCCCTCGACGACCTCGCACAATCCGGCTGGAAGCTCGTCGAATCCATGGAAAAAAACGGCGCCACCATGGAGGACATGCAAGCCGCAATGCAGCTCACGCGCGACAACTTCATCAGCGTCGCCCAATCAATGGGCCTCTCATCTGATGAAGCTGCCGCGCTCGCGGATCAACTGAATTTGATCCCCACCAACATTGAGTCTCACGTGACCGCTGAGACAGAGGCAGCTAATGCGTCTGTTGATTCGTTTATCGCATATGTGCAGGCTCAGAATGGTGGAACGATCACTATCAATGCCGTTAATGATTCGGCTATCACGACGATTCTAGAGACGTTGGGATATGCGCAGAATCAGGACGGGACCATCGATATTGACGCCAACAAGGATCCGGCTATCGCGCAGTTGGTGGCCGCTGTTGGCGAGGTCGACGCGGCGACTGGCACCGTCACTATCGACGGTAATAACGACGAGGCAAACAGGAAACTCGATGCAATCAAGGCAGAGATTGACGGGTACAACCCGTACGTCAATATCAATGCCAATGATTACGTCAGCAGCGTCATGAGCAGTATCAAGGCGACATGGGATGGGCAAACCTGGTATGTGAACGTCGTCGGGACGTACAGCCAGAGCGGCGGGCCGTCTGCGCAGGCCGACGGGTCTGTCCTGTCATTCTACGCGGGTGGTGGTTTCCACCGCGAGCAGCACGTCGCGCAGATCGCCCCCGCAGGGGCCTGGCGCATCTGGGCCGAGCCCGAGACGGGCGGCGAGGGGTACATTCCCCTCGCCAAGTCCAAGCGCAAGCGCAGCGAGGCTATCCTCGCGCAGATCGCCGACATCTTCGGTGGGACGTACATCCCTGGGGCGGCGTCGCCGTACGCGACAGGCGGTGTCCCCGGCGGCTCTGGCGCTGGCCTGTCTGGCGCGTCGATTCACGTGACCGCGCTTGTCACCAACCCCTGGACGGGTGAAGAGACGCGCGCTTTTGCCCGTACCGAGGCTGTAAAAGTCGTGAGGAGCGTACAGTGACAATTAAAGCGTGGGTCTCGAAAGAGACCGGGTTACCGTCGTTTTTCCTGGACGGGAAAGACCTCGGCGCTCGGGTCTACGCGGGTGCGCGCCTCGTGAACCCGCCTGGGACTCCGCCGGTGTTCAGTGACATGTTCGCTGCTCCCGGTGTGGAGACCGAGTACGCCGTCGGGAGCTTGCGTTATGGCCTGCGGCGTGTCGGCCCCCCGCACGCTCTGGCGTCGCTTGACGGGCGTGTAACCGCCGCAGTCTCGTGGGTCGGCGACGACGAGCGCGCGTATGACACGCGCGTCGCCGCGTTCGACCTGCAGGACCGTCGCACTGCCATCGCGCGTTACGCGACTGTCTCGGCAGAGCCCACTGGGCGTCTTGAATTCCTCGCATACGCTGGGGAATCCGCGTTGGTCGAAAAGTTGCTTGACATGAGGCAGCCCCTCGTGTCGCTGCACTCGCACGCTGCGTGCGGCCTGCGTGACTGTGACGTACCCGAGGTCAGGTGCGTGACGGTCACCAGCGCCTCGTCGAAGCGCACGGGCCGCCGTGATCGCGTCCGCCGCGAGTGGACGCTTGATTACAAACCCGCCGACATGGAGGAAGCAGCAACGGCGGCGGGCGGCGGCTCGCTGATCACATGGGGCGCCGTGCAAGCAAAGTACGGGAAGTGGCGACACATGACATACCTACAGGCGGCCCATTGGATGGCAGGGATGCCGCTGTGAGGCCCGGACCCGATGTGCCTGTCCTGTCCGGGCCAGTCACCATCACGCCAGTGGTTACGGCGGAATTCAGGGGATCGTCTGTCATCATCCCCGCGTGGGACGTGCAGATTGAGGCGTCCGCTGATCGCGCGGTGCAGACGCGCGTGACGTTTTCAGCACCACATGAGTACGTGCCCGCCTCGTGGGACGCTCCGCTGGCATGCTTCGGCCAGCGCGTCCACATTGCTGCGCGCATCGCATCGCCCCGCGGCGAGTGGGACGTCCAGGTGGGCTTCTACCAGATCGAAAGCTGGGAAGAAACCGACGACGGCCACGTGGCCGTCGAAGCGTTGGATTTGACGCAGCGCCTCGAAAAAAACGAAATGCTCTGGCCCTCATCCCCACCCGATGGGGCCACTCTCGCGTCTGAGGTGCAGCGCCTAGCGGGCGAGCCGAGCGACGGAGGTATCCAGACCGCAGTCGCCCGAAACTTCAGCATCCACAGACTTTTCGAGTGGGGCACCGGACGTCTCGACGCCATCCAAAAACTCGTCGAGGCCTTCGGAATGGTCTACCGCGTCACCCCCGACGGGATCCTCCACGTCACGACACCGACACCTACGGACACGGCGGTCGCGACCTACACAGGCCGCGATCTGCTGATCTCCGCTAACCGCCGCAGCCGCCCGCGCCAGCCCAACAGGTGGATGGTAACTGGCTCCCCCAAGACCGACGCGTCTGAGCGCGACGACGGCGGGGAAAAGGAGGAAATCAAGTGGGCGGCGGTCGTCAGCAATTGGACTGACCCCCGATACAGGGCTGATACCTATGGCGTGGTGACATCCAGTAACACGATGGATGTGGCTGAGTCTGAGGATCAGATTCGCGAGGCTGCTGAAACGTACATGGCGGCGTCGCTAGCGGCGTCGGAGGCGCGCGCTCTGCAGATTGTCACCGACCCGCGTCTCGAGCTCGGTGATGTTGTCGACGTGCGCGTCACCCACCTGAACAGCAGCGAGGCCCTGCGCGGTCGGGTGACGGGCTACTCCATGACCCTAGATGACCCGGCGCAGGTCATGCGCGTCGACCTCGAAATCCAGGACGGCAGGTAGGTGTAATGGATGCTCTATCTTCGTGGCTCGACGTTTCGCCTCCACGGCGGTCAACGGCTATGGACGTCATGGCAGGAACGGTCACCTCGATCTACGACGAGGCTAACGGCCTCGTCGAGGTACACCTCGACGGTTCACCTGATGGCCAGACTGTGATCACACAGTCTGCTGCTGGCCTGACCTACATCGGAGCGCGCGTGCGCGTTTCGCGAGGGTCTGATGGGGCGGCGACCATGGCGCACGCTCCTGCTATGCGCGCGCCTCGAGGGACGCCGACCGTCGCGGTCGGTGAGACCGGCAGGGCCCTACAGGATCTCACGGGCAAATACAACGCGCTCGTTGACACGAGTGCGCCTGTGCTCGGCTGGGACTCGGGTATCCGGTCAACCGGGTACGACGTGCCACCCACGTACTGGGCGCGGCTCCCACTGTTCGAGGGCGGCGAGCTCGCCGCCTGCAGCGGTTTCACGCAGGACGGTACGGCCAAGGCATACGAGGTCGCTGTGGAGGCTCCCGGCCTGTATGCGGTGAGCGCGCGCGTACACGCGTGGTCGACGGGCTGGGACGGCCCGATCACCTGCGGAGTGAGCGTGCATCGGTCAGGAGCTGCCGCGCCGTCGAGCGTGTGGGACACGCACCCGCGAGCTGACGCGTACGCGCCTGAGAGGCAGTACGCGACGCCGACCGCGTACGGGATCGTGCGCCTGGGCCTCGGCGACACGATCAGCATCCTCGTGAGAAACGGCCAATCCTCCACGGTGGGCGTGTGGGGGTGGGCCGTCAGCGCAGCCCTCGTCGCCACCTCTAATCGATAGGAAGAAGCATGCAGAAACGCTGGAACGGCGTGCAGATCCCCGGCCCGTCGGACGACTATCTGGCCTCCTGGCCGGTCACGGCGGACTCCATCAACAACATCACGACGTGCCACAATCAGGCGTCTGCGGACGCGATTGTCAACGCGGCGAAAGCCGCAGGCACAGTGGTCTCAGAGTCCAACCCCGTATTCGTATACAGGACCGACCTCGGGTGCCTGACCGCCTGCAACGGCAGGGGGTGGGCCGACGTGTCCGGGCGTAACTTGCCCTGGCAGACCCTGCCGGTGTCGTCAGGATGGGCGGTGGCTGGAGGCCACACCCCAACGATCTGCATGCGCGGAGGCGTCGTACAGCTCTCAGGTGCCGTCGTGTCAAACGGCGGCGACCAGGACAACATCCTGACAATCCCCTACCAGTTCAGACCGTCATCTGAACAGTTTATCGGGGCGTCAGTCACCGCGAACGGCTCTGATTTCGAGTCTACATACGCGGAACTCCGCGTTCAGACGAACGGCAGGCTTGGCATTAAGAGGTACACGACGGTGCGCCTCGGAAACGGATGGATCGTGCCCGTGTCTGCCTGTTATATCCCCTGGTGAAAAACAGAAAGGAGTGCTATGGGTGAGTACACCCCAGCCCACTACTACGAGCAACGTGAAGTGCCATGTCGTGTGGTTGTCATTCACACAATGGAGGCCCCAGAGGGGCCTCAGACAGCGGAGAACGTCGCCCGTTACTTCGCTGGTGGCAGCGTCGTCGCGTCCGCGCACATGTGCGTCGACCAGGACTCAGTCGTGTACTGCCTACCCGCATCCGCCGTCGCGTTCGCAGCCCCCGGCTGCAATTCAGATGGCTATCAGGTCGAGCATGCCGGGTACGCCCGGCAATCCCCCGAGGAATGGGGCGACGCTGCGTCCCTGTCCATGCTCCAGCTATCCGCTACAGCGACCCGCGAAATCGCCGACAGCCTCGGCATCCCACTCCGTCACCTGACGGACGCCGAACTGGCAGCCGGCGAGTCCGGTTTCGTCGGCCACGACCAGGTCAGCCGCGTATACAAGCGGTCTGATCACACCGACCCGGGGGTCAATTTCCCCTGGGCCTACTACATGGCCCTCGTCAACGGCACCGACACGTCAACCGAACCCGAACACAAGGAAGAAGAGATGCAGTTCATCCGAAGCCGGCAAACCGGCACCATCTACGCAGTCACCCCCCTGGCAGTCACCTCCATGAAGTCCGCCAAAACGTGGACGGACATGGTGAAGGCATACGCCCTCGACGACTCTTACACCGTCAGCCTCGACGACGGCGACATCGCTTCCATCGCCGCCGACGCCGCCGCCCGCCGCAAGCTCCTCGCCGACGATATCGCCGCCGCCATCAAGGCAGGTGCATGATGAACGACATGCTGCTCAGTCTCCACCAGGACCCCTTCGTCATGACGGTCCTCTGCGGCATCATCTGGCCGCTCATCCAGGCGGCGCTGGATCGCCCGTGGTGGACCCGCGAGCGCCGCGTTGGCTTGCTTGTCGTCGTCGCGCTGGTGGTGACTGCGGGCGTGTGGGTCGCTGGGGTGTACCCGGCGACTTGGCGTCTGCTCACGGCGCAGTTGTCGGTGTTCCTCGGCGTTGCGTGGAGCGTGTATCAGGTGCTTTCCAGTGTCAAGGTGAACGGCTGGTCTCTCCTTGATTGGGTGGGCGCGTTCACGCCCGGCGGCGTGGATCGCGACGATCTGATGGGCGGCGGTGAGGAGCGTATCGAGTGAGTCCCACCGAACTCGTGGCGGTGATGAGCGCCGTCAGCGGGCTTGCTGGCGGCCTCGTCACCGCCGTGAGCGTGGCGACAGGCCTGAAATGGGGGCGCGAGAAGGCGAAGGCTGACGCTGAGTTGGCTCGCGAGCAGGTCGGCAAAGCCAAGGCAGACCGGCTGCACGCGGAGACCTCGGCGCAGCTCGAGGCTATCGCGGGCGATATCAGCGCCCGCCTCGCCGCCCTCGATGAGGCCGTCGCTGAGGTGCGTCATGAGGTCACGCCTAATCACGGCGGGTCTATGAAGGACGCCGTTACCCGTGTAGAAAGCGCACAGGCCACGGTCTTGCAGACCCTCAATGCCCACAGTAACGCGCTGGACGCGCACGGCCAGCTCCTGGACGCGCACGGCCAACTCCTCAGCCAGATCGCCGCCAGACAGGACAGCGACACGGCCACGCTGTCGACAAGGATCGACACACTAACATCCGCCGCTGCCGCCGAGCACGACATGATCAGGCAGCGCCTCACAGAAAGCTAGATTATGGCTGTCTCAATTCGCGGGCGCGTTACCGGCCCGACCGGAAAGCCCGTCGCGGTCGCGCTCAACGCTACCCCCGTGCCCAACCCCTCGCGCACGCAAGCGGGTGATATCGTCGTGGGCGGTCTCCTCACCGACGCGCAGGACGGAAACATCGATACGTCGCTCACCCCAGGGCGTTATGTCCTGACGGTGACGACGGCGACGTCGGCGATCCTCGCCGAACGCGAGGTGCAGCTAACCGACGGGCAGGTCATGAAGATCGGCGAGCTCCTCTCCCCCGGATCCCAGCCCACGCCGACCCCTCAGCCGGGCGGCACCGTGATCGTCGACGGCGACGGGAATCCCGTCGCGTTCGCATCCATCAAGGTCGTGCGCTCGAAGCAGGAGGCCGCTGAGCTCGCGGACGGGGAAATCTATCTCCTCGCCGCGGATGTGCCCTCGCCTGGCCCCGCGCCGGTGGCGGCTCCCACAGTGGTCGCGCATGCCGCTGGCCGCGCGGCAGGCGACCGCATCACCGTGACTGCGGCGGGCGGCCAGGCAGGGGACCGCGTCATCCTCATCCTCAACACCAAGGGCGGCGACGCAGGCTTCACGGCCCCCACCGGGTGGGACACTCTCCTACAGCCCTACTATCAGGGCACAATGCGGTTCGTCATCATGACCGGCGGATGGGCTGAGACCATGGAGGTCATTACCTCCAAGCCCGTGACCGGATCGTGGGCAGCCATTGTCGTGCGCGGCGGCGGCCAGCCGGTCGTCGGCGCTGTCAAGAAACGCAACGAAGAACCTACCGAGACTGTGACGGTGACTGCGCCTGTCGTCGAAACCGAGGGCCTGGCGCTCGCGGTGGCGTGTGAGCGCACATCCGCGAACGAGACAGACGAGCAGATCAGCGTATCTGCAGGCTGGGAGAAGATCGTTTCTGCCCTGCAGGAAGGCGAGGCGTGGGAGACCATCGTCGTCGCCAAGCGCACTGCCACTGGCTCTGACCAGGCGATCTTCACCTACCCCAACGTCCAGGCGACAAACGGGTGCGGCGTGCAGGTGGTGATCCCCAAGTGAGCAACCAACTGCACGTACGTCACCGCGAGGGCGGCGACGTTGTCGGACGTCTGTATCGGCGTCGCCGCGATGGTGGTGATCAGCGCCTGTACGCGCCCGGCGAAACCGGCGAGACGCGCACGGACCTTGTCGCAAACTTCTTCCAGGGCCGCCCGTTTTACATCAGCCACCGACTAGGTGGAGACGAGTACCCGGAGTTCACGCGCCGCGGCCTGGACGCGTCGCTGCGCGCTGGTTTCAAGGCGCTAGAGCTCTCCGTCCGCCGGTGCGGGAGCGGTGAGTACGTGCTCATGCACGACTGGAAAACCAGCCGCACTGTACCCGGATCTGACTACGCGATCTGGAACACGCCCTGGGAGACACTCAAAACACTGCAGCAGGCGTCTGGGCCGATCATGCTCCTCGACGAGGTCCTCGACAACATCCCGAAGGACGTCATCCTCGCAGTCGACCACAAAACGACGTCCTCGAAAGCCGACGCGTCCGAAGGTGACCTGCAGTCTGAGCTTGACTTGTATGAGGCCCTCGATGCAGCTTTCAACGGTCGACCGCAGGAGCGGGTGATCTGGAAGAGCTTTATCAAGGGCGGCGGCGCGCGCCGCGCTCGCGCACGCGGCTACAAGACCATGTGCATGTTCTACGAGACAGAGCTCGCGGACGCCCGATTTGACGAGTGGGACGTCCTCGGCCTCGAATGGAACGCCTCGACGTCAGCATGGACGATGCTGACGTCGACCGGGAAACCCACCATTGCCCACATCGTCACGAACAGCGGACAGGCGTCGACGGCCTTCTCTAAGGGAGCGCGCGGCCTCATGTGCTCGCGGCCCTCCGACATCCACCCCTAGCAGGCCACCGAAAGGCCCCCACCGCCCAATTCGCATGGGTGGTGGGGGCCTTCTCTTATTGTCAGACTTCGGCGGGGGCCGTCACTCCGACCCCGGGATCGAAGTCCCAGTGATAGCTCAAGCGCTCGCAGTTCGCGAGCCAGTGGTTGAACTCGGAGTCGAGGCTGAGAAGGAAGCCCTGACGAATCATCCTGACGATCCACTTGAAATCGTCAAGCTCGACGACCTCGCGCGGAGTCGGGTAGAAGTGAATCGACATCGGATCGGCTTCGTCGCCGTCGGCGCGGGCAATTTCGCGGCCGTCGTAGCTAATGGCGACGAAGAAGCCTACGGTGGGCCGCGCGGGGCCGTTGAACGTCCACCCGGGGCATCCGGGGATATCGATGATGTCGCAGGTGGTCCATGCCTTGTTGGCGGCTGCGTTGAACGCTTGGGTGGCGGCGTAGATGTCCATGGTGTTCTCCTTCGTTGAGTTTCGGGGGGCTTTCCCCTCCCGATGACTTAACTATACATCATGCGCGATGCATAGTGCAAGTGAGGGTAATGTGATGCGCACTACTTGCGCAGGTCGGTTCGCGCGCCCTGACCTGGCCTTGATGCGAGCCAGGCGTCGATTGTCTCAGTAGACCATCCGCGCAGGGGCCCATTCGGGGTGCTGATCTGCACGTCAGCGGGCGGGGTCAGGCCCTTCCGCATGTACGACCTGATCGTCGCAGGGGCAAGGCCTGCGCGGGCCGCGAAGTCGGCGGCGCCAAGGTACTCGCGGGTCATGAGTACACTCCTTAGTTAGTCCGTGTGATGATTTCGACAGGGATATCCTGGTCTGCCAGGAGGGCGAAGGCGCGGCCCACGCATGCCTGATATGTGGACAAGGGGAGCCGGTCGGCCCACTCGCACCCATGTTCGTAGGAGGCCTGGTCGACGTAGGTGATAAGTGCGGTGGGGATGACGCGCACGTCCTCGTTCTCATCGTCAGCGGGGGCCGTCAGTTCGTCAACACAGTCGAGGGCGGCGTCCTCAAGGTTGCCGATCAGCATGTGGACACTGATCGGGTCACGCGGTGCCCCCTTCCCTATCTCCCACGAGCGGATCGCACTCTCGGGTGCATCGATGAGGTAGCCAAGCTCAGCGCGGGTGAGCCCTAGTGCCTTGCGCCGGCAACGCAGGCCGGCTGGGGTGAGTGGTCCGGTCAAATCTCCTCCTATGGGTTGGCCCCCGCGTCCTGTGGTGAGCGCGGGGGCCTTGGGTTTGTTGATCAGTCCTCGACAAGCCAAGCGTTCGTCTCGGCGACGTACTGGGCGACGGCGGCGGCAACCTCGGGGTCGGGGGTGCGTTCGGCGGGGCCATGGTAGCCACCCCAGATTTCGGCAGGCCACTCGGCGCGGGGAATGTAGCGCTCAACGAGCGGCCAATCCTGTGTGCGTTCGGTCGAGGCGCTACCGCCCGGCAGGGCATCGTTGAAGATCAACATGCTGATCTTGATTCCATCCTGGTATTCGCCGTAGACGACGGCGCGGGCACCGTTGTCGAGGTCGGCGGCAATGAGGGCGCCTTCGCCGTCGAAGCGCTCTGCCTTGGTCCAGGTCGTGGTGGTCATTGTCTTTCTCCTTGTTGAGGTTCGGGGGGCTTGTTCCCTCCCGATGACCTAACTATAGCCCGCGCACGGGCTATCATGCAAACCAAGCAAGCGAGATGCGCGTCACATGCTAAGTTGAGGGGACACACCCCCCATGGCCACGCTCATGGCCTCAGCAGCGCCCGCGTACGCATCAGGCGCGAGGTGCCCGTACACATCGACAGTGGTTTGGATTGATTCGTGCCCCATGCGCCGTTGAACGACGGGCAGGGGGACGCCCGCAGCGATCAGCGCCGAAGCGTGCGAGTGCCTCAGATCATGCACGCGCGGGCGCGGCGATAGGCCCGCCGCATCGCACGCAGGCTGCCAGATGTGGGCGTGAAACGGTCCCGAGGTGATCGGACCTCCCCGCCTGGCCGTGAATACAAGATCGTCCGCCGACTTGCCCGCGAGCGCACCTGCCAGCTCAGGGATGAGGGGCGCGGGGATGGTGACGGTACGCCGCGCCCGCTTGGTTTTTGGTGCCCCGATGTAGGGCACGCCGTTCTCGCCCATCTTCCACGCCTTGTTGACGCGCACGACTGGTTGTACGACGTCGAGGTCGACATCGGCGACCGTGAGGGCGGTTGCCTCGCCGAAGCGCAGGCCGAGCCCGTACATGGCCGCGACGAAGGGCTGGTAATCGGCGGGTATGCACGCGTGGAGGCGCGCGAACTCGTCGGGGGTTAGGAAGCGCATCTCGCGCACGGTCGCATCTTTGGGTAGGGGCACGCCCTTGGCAACGTTCCTTGGGATCACGCCCTCGTCGACGAGGCGTTGCAGGGCAGCGGATAGGAATGCTTGGGCGTTGCGGATAGTCTTTGCCGACGGCGGCTGGCCGGCGGTGGCCCCTCGAGTGACGGGCGTGCGGCGTAGTTCGGCGACCCACTTGGCGACTGTGTGCCGGGTGAGCATGTCGACGGGGATGAGGCCGAGGCGCGGCTCGATCCGGTCCCGCACGATCTGCCTGTATCTGCTGATCGTGCCGGGCGTTGCCGACGCGGCGAGGGCCTCGAGGTGATGCTCGCACGCCGCGGCGACGGTCGGCGTATCGGCGGCGGCCAGGTCGTCGAGGCTGCGCATCTCACGTGCGGCGGCCCCGCCGACGCGGTCGACGAGGTCGGCGAAGCGCTGCGCGGTCGCGGCGTCGTAGAACGTCTCTACGACGGGGTTGCGCCCGCCCGCGCGGTAGCGGACGCGATACACGACGGTGCCGTCACGGTGCTTCACTGCCTTGACAGAAGCCATTTTGCGCCGCCTTGCTTGATGTTGAGGTGCTTTGCTTGATCTTGATTGTACTCCGCTAAATTAGCGTGCGTGTCACGCAGGCGTGTCACGCTGTTTTCACACCCTCAGTTTACCGCAGAATCATGCGGTTTTTGTTGTGGAGATGGGGGGAATCGAACCCCCCGCAGGGTGTTTCGGCGTTTGCGGCGCGCGGGCGGGCAAAGGTGTTGATTTTCCGCCGAAAAGTCGGCTTTTCTGACTAGCCTTGAATGGGCCTAAAACACCCTTGCGTGACGTTGCGCGCGTGTCACGTGACACGCACCAAAAAGCGCGGTCGGTCGGCGCTGCGCTCGCGGCTGGTTGTCTTTACACCTTGCCTCGCGCAGAGCCGCGCGTGGGGACGCAGATGCACCCGCTGCGAGGTAGGATAGGGGCGACAGACCCCCGGTCGGGCCTCTGTTTTCACGCACAAATGACCGGGGCCATATCGAGGTTAGGCACTGCAGGCCCCGGCCCGCCGCGGGGTGCGACCTAGCCGTTAGGAGTAGCGTGGTTCGCCCGCGCAGCCCCGGCCCATGCGCGGGCTACAATGCGCAGATCCCGCCCCCTATGCCGTTGACTGGGCCTCTCACGGCGCGGGGGTGGCTCTCATGTCTACAGATGCGCCCGCCGCGAGCTAAGCTAGTGGCAGCGCCCCCACACTTCCGCAAGGTTCCGTGTGGGGACTTCTCATATCAGTGGCCACGCCTGGACGCAGATGTGGGCGGCCAGGCGTATAATTGAGGTAACCGATCGCTCGGCATCTTCGGGTAGCTGGGCGGTTCTCTCTTGGGTAAACCGCGCCCCGACGCGAGAGACCCGGGCCGCCCGCGCCGGCCTCACATGCGCGAACCCCGCCGCCCCTGCCATGATCGGGAATGTCATGGCAGGGGCGGCGGCTCGCGTCTCTCATCTGGCCCACTAGTGGGCCGCCGTGATATGCTCACCTGAGCGCACACATATTGACACCAGGGTCGGCCCCCTGGGTTTGCCCGCGCGCACGGGCGTTCTAAATGCGCGAGACCCCACCAGTGTGACGTCCTGGTGGGGTCTGTTTTTATGCCCGCCCGGTTGCGAGCATGGTTTCAGCGTCAGTGAGTATCCGTGTCATGGATACGCCGAGAGCACGACATAAGGCCTCTAGCACCGTGACAGTCATGGGCGCGGTTTGGCCCTCCTCTGCAAGAACTCGCATCAGCCGCGACCGGGAAACTCCCGACCGAGTTGAAAGTGTGCGCTGAGATATGCCTTGACGGCTCATTTCGGCCCGTAGGGCGGCGGCGACGGCCTGCTCGAAGTCGTGCGGCTCAAATGCTGTGACACTCATGCGCCCAATTATGGACCAGAAACGGGCCACCTGGTAGGGACATTGCGTCATCAATTTTCGCGTTTCGACTTGACTGACCCACTTCTGGGCCACTATGGTTACTCACATGCGGCCCACAAATGGGCCACCCCGGAAAGGAGGAACACCATTGAACACAGTTCAAACTGAGCTGAAAGCGCGGATCAACAGCGCCGGGGTCTCAATCCGCGCGTTCGCCAAGCAGGTTGGACTTTCGCGAACAACGCTTGCGCGCAAACTCTCAGGTGAGAGCGACTTCACGCTAGGCGAGATCGCCGCCATCAGCGCCGCCCTCGGGTACGAGACCCCGAGCCGTTTTATGGCCGACGTCGAAACCCGAACCGAGGAGGCCGCGTGACCCAGATCCTCACCCTCGCCGAGGCCGCCGAGATGCTCCGGCTCTCCCCCGCCGCCGTCCGCCGCCGCATCCGCGACGGCCAGATCGCCGCGTGGAACGAGAAAGGCCGCGCAGGCTGGCGCATCCCCGCCGAAGCCCTGCAGGCCTACCAAGCCCGGCACGCAGCAGCCCCCGCCGAAGGCAGGATCACCGCACGCAGCAGCAGAAGCCAGGCCGCCAGAAAGGCAGCCGCCACCCGCGCAGCCCGACAGGCCGCGTAACCCACAACAGAAAAACGGGCCCCGGACGGTGGCAGCCGCCCGAGACCCACGCACGACCCAGGAAAGGAACCCAATCGTGCAGATCAACGGTACCACCCTCACCAAGCGCCAGAAAGCCCTCGTCAGCGGCGCGCTCCTCCGAGAGCAGACACGCGTCGCCGACGCAATGAGGGTCATCGATATGACCACGGTCCAGCCGAATGCCCGCGACCAGGTGGCTGGACTCCTCATCTTCACCATCGACGAACTCACGACACTTATCGCCCTCATCAACGACGACCACGAGGAGGCAGCCAAGTGATCCCCGAAATTGTCATCCCCGCCAAGTACAAGGGCGACATCGACCACCTCGTCAACGGCTACGGCGGCCTCCACGGCCTCCGCCACCGCCTCGCATGGGCAGTGATGCCCAAGTGCATCCGCGCCCTCGTCATCGCCGGCCTCATGGTCGCCCTCCACCCCGACGAAGTCATGAACGCACTCTTCACGAAGGCCCTCACCGAAGCCGCCGACCAGGCAGCCGCCAACGACGCCAACAAGGAGGCCCACAAATGAGCCTCACCACAGTTGAGTGGCTCCACTCCACCACCTGGTGGATCCGCCACCCCTCCCGCCCCTGCACCGACCCGCGCGTCCGCCACATCATCCAGGACGCCCGCATCAACGCCCTCACCACCCCCGACAACGAATAGGAACCCCGTAACGATGAACACCAAGTACACGCTCGCCGGCCTCGGCCTCACCATTGGCCTCGCCGTCGCAGCCGCCGCGGCCCCCACCCCCTAATCAACCAAAGGACAAAAACACCATGCGATACGTGCCCGCCTACACCAAGACCGCCGCCACCATCTACCTCCTGGCCGCCGCCGCATCCGTAACCAACGGCGCACTCGCAATGCTTCTGGCCGTCTACGAGCGAAACCTCGCCGCCGGCATCCTCGCCCTCATCCCCACCGCCTGCGGTATCGCACTCGCCCTCGCCGTCATGGGCCGCGAAGAACAGCAGGGAGGCGAAGCAGAATGACGATCCGCAAGGCCCCGATTCCCGGCAAGACGCAGATCGGCTCCCACGCCCCCCTGTTCCTGCGCATCACGACGCCCGCCGAGCGTCGCCACATCCAGACGCACCCAGGCGAAACGTTCCTCCTACCGAACGAGGACAGCGAGACAGGCGGCTGGCCCCGCCGCCGCGTGGACACGATCCGCGCCTACGCTCACAGCCTTAACCGTCACGGCACGTTCTGGGTCGTGGACTCCCGCTCGGACGGACAAGGCGGCTACCTCGTGTGGCTCTCCTGGGACCAGAACGAGGCGAAGCGCCGGTCGGCAACCAGGCGCCGCCGAAAGGGCCAGGACTGATCCACCCGCTCTCCTCCTGAAAGGAACCCCTGCAATGGCATCGACCGAAGTCGCTAAGCCTCGTAGCAAGGCCGCTGCGAAAACCACCCCAGTACCGGCCCCCACGCCAACCCCCGGATTCTCCTACATCACCGCTAACCTTCAGGAACGCGCCGCCTACATCGCGCGGATCGCCCCCTCGACGATCATCCCCACCGCATACAGGGGCAACCCTGCGAACGCATTTGTCGCCGCCGAAACCGGCGCAGCCCTCGGCCTCGAGCCGCTCCAAGCGCTGGCCTCTATCGCCGTCATCAACGGGCGGGCGGCACTCTCATCCGACCTCATGGCCGCCGTGATCCGCCGCGCCGGCCACACCCTGCGCCTTGTCGAAAACAGCCCAGAGTCCGTGACTGCGACGCTTATCAGGGCGGATGACAAGACGTTCAAATTCGAGGTGACCTGGGACAAGGACAAGGCCGTGAAGGCGGGCCTGTGGGGCCAGAAGGGGCCCTGGTCGCAGTACCCCACGCAGATGCTCAGGGCCCGCGCGATCACCGAGGTTGCGCGCCAGGGCGCATCCGAAGCCCTCATGGGCATGATCTACAGCCCCGAGGACTTCGGGGCCACCATGACGGAGACGGGTGAGGTCATCGAAGCGGAGATCGTCGCCGAAGCACCCGCCAAGCCTGCCCCGGCGGCGAAGCCGACGCCGGCCGCGAAGCCAGCGGCGGCCCCGTCACAGCCCGCCCCGCTCGGTAAGCCCCTCACGCCCGCGCAGGCCAGCGTCGCAAAGGGTCTCGAAACCCTCAGCTTCACACAGGACGCTTACACGGCCTTGTGTAAGCGGTGCCTCGGCCAGATCGTAGCCGTGACCGCCCTGAACGACGAACAGGCCGCAATCCTCCACGCGGAGCTTGTCGCAATCTACAACAGCAAGCGCGTGCAGCCCGCGCCCGAGCCGGTGCCCGAGGTCGAGATCATCGACGACCAGCAGGCCCCGATCTTCGACTACGGCGACGACACCGACCCGAACGGAGGCGCAGCGTGAACGGAATCGACCTCTACGACGGCATCACCCTCCACCAGGGGGACTGCAGGGACATCATGCGGACCCTGCCCGCCGACCGCTTCGACGCAGTCATCACCGACCCGCCCTACGGGATCAGTTTCGCGGGCGAGAAATGGGACACGGCCACCCCGCAGGGGTTCCAGGCGTGGGCGCAGTCATGGGGTGAGGAGGCGCTGCGCGTCATTAAGCCTGGCGGCTACTTGCTCGCGTTCAGCGCGCCGCGCACCTATCACCGGCTCACGAGCGGCCTCGAGGACGCCGGCTTCGAGATCCGCGACGCTATGGCCTGGATACGAGCCGACGGCAAACCCGCCGGAATGGACCTCTCATCAGCGTTCGACCGCGCCGCGGGCGTCCTGGATCAACGTGAAGGCCGCGACGTGCGCGAATGGGCAGACGAGGCCACCGCGACGCACATGTCATCTCACAAACTCCACGCCACCGGCGAACCTGTCACCGACGAAGCCAAAACCTGGGAAGGCTGGGGCGTCGGCCTTAAACCAGCGTGGGAGCCCATCGTCGTCGCGCGACGCCCTCTCGAGGGCCGCCTGGTCGACAACGTCCGCAAGCACGGCACAGGCGCGATGAACATCCGCGCAGGAATGGACGCAGCGGGCGGCCCGTACCCCCCGAACCTGCTCATGGGCGAGCAGGCCATGGCCGCCGCCGCGCAGCAGGGCGCCCCCGACCACGTATGGCCGGTGTTCCGATACAAGCCGAAGGCCCCAAAGAGCGAGCGCCCCATCGTGGGGGGGGGTACAGCACGTCACCGTGAAGCCGCTCGAGCTGATGCGGTACCTGATCCGTCTCGTTGTGCGGCCCGGTGCGCTGATCCTCGAACCGTTCGCCGGGTCGGGCACAACCCTGCAGGCGGCGGCCATGGAGAACACGCGGGCGGTCGGGTGCGAACTCGACGACCGTTACATCCCGCTCATCAAAGCCCGTTTCGCGCGGGGCATCGAAGCGCCCCTCGACCTGTTCGGACTGGACGGTGACGCAGCATGATCCCCGAATGGCCCTACAAGTCCCCCTACGCGGAGGCCGCAGCCCGCCTGCGTGAAGCAATCGCCATGGCGGCACTACAGGACGCGGTCACCCAGCTCGCAGCACAAATGGCCGCCGCCAGCGTTAGTGAGGAGGACCTCGCATGAATGTGGAGGACGTACTGTCTTGCCTCTTCGAAGCGAGAGAGCAGATCAGGGATGCCGCAGGCATCGCCAACAAGCTGGGTATCACCCTTGCCATCGACGAAGCAGCCACTCATGTTGACCAGCTCATACTGCACTTGAGCGACCTCGAAAGGACCGCACAATGAGTAAGCAACGCCGCGATGTATTCACCATCACCTACGACCCACGAAAGGGTATCCCCTCCGTGCTCCTCGGCGCGATCATGCTCCGCCTGCCCGAAGGCGCCATGATCGACAACATACAGATCAAGCAAGCCGGATACTTCAACGAAAGCGCCAAACTTACTGTCGGCTACACGAGCACCACCGCCGCGCTCGGGGAGGTCTGTATCTCAGTCGAGGAGCTGGCGGAACAATGACCACCATCGGGAGCCTGTTCACAGGGTACGGCGGCCTCGACATGGGGGTCGCCATGGCCATAGACCCCGCCGCGCGCGTCGCCTGGACCAGCGACGTTGAACCCGGTCCCTGCAAGCTCGCTGCCGTCAGGTGGCCCACCACCCAGAACCTCGGGGACATCACCAAGATCGACTGGGCAGACGTGGAACCCGTCGACATCATATGCGGCGGCAGCCCATGCCAAGACCTCAGCCTCGCAGGCAAACGCGCAGGCATGGCCACCGGCACACGCTCGGGCCTCTGGGAATCCATGGCCGCCGCAATCGAAACCATCCGCCCACGCCTCGTGGTGTGGGAAAACGTGCAAGGAGCTCTAAGTGCAAGAGCCTATAGCCCGTTGGAATCCGATCCGACAATGCTGGGAGACCAAGCAACTCGACCTGCTCTCAGGGCAGCAGGCCGTGTGGCAGGAGACCTGGCCGGCCTCGGGTATGACTGTCGCTGGGCAGTTGTACGAGCTTCCGACGCCGGAGCCCCACACCAGCGCGCCCGCCTCTTCCTTATTGGCCACCCCCACGGCCAACCTTGGGACATGCGGCGGCCCCCAGCACCCCGAAAAGCGGCGGGCAGGCGGCCACAGCGTGAGCCTACAAGACCAAGTGACGGCCCTCTGATCCCGACGCCAACCGCATCAGACCACAAAGCCGGCCGCCACACAGAGGGCACAGGCCACAGCCTCACCCAAGCCGTACAACTCCTACCCACCCCGGTCGCACAGCCCTCGGGAAACAGCCCGTCCGAACACCTGCGCAAAAAGCCAGGCAGGGAGCGCGTCACCGACCTAGCAATCATCGTCGAAAACGACCTGCTCCCCACCGGGGGCCTACTCCCGACACCGCAGGCAGTGAACGCGTCCAGGTCATCCGCCGGATACGGGCCGAACCTCCACGAGGTCGCAACCAGCAGCGACCTCACCCACTTCGGCTCATACGCGAAAGTGATCGCCCGATGGGAACAGATCACAGGCCGGGCAGCCCCACCCCCGTCGACACCATCACGCCGCCCAGGCGGAAAACCCCAGCTCTCAACACGGTTCGTCGAATGGCTCATGGGCCTACCCGACGGCCACGTCACCGACCTCGACCTGCCACGTGAGCACCAACTACGGCTCCTCGGGAACGGGGTCGTGCCACAACAAGCCGCGCTCGCGGTCGGGACGCTCATCCGAGCGGCGCGGACGGAGGAACGCTCATGAGGGTGCCGATCCGTGTACAACGCCAGCGGACACGCGGCTGGCGTATGCCCGCACACACGAAGTACGTGGGCAGGGGCAGCCTGTTTGGGAACCCTTACCGAGTCGCCCGAACACGACGCGAGCTCGACGCCGGCGACCCGATGGTCGTTGCCACGCCCGAGGAGGCGGTCGAGCGTTTCCGTGAGTGGATCGCGCACACCAGGGAGGGCCGCCACGTCAGGGACTCAGCGCAGCGCCTCCTCTGGGGCCTCGACCTCGCATGCTGGTGCCCCCCAGGTCAGCCGTGCCACGCGGACGTTCTGCTCGAGATCGCGAACCCCCGCGGCTTGGCCGAATACGCCAACCCCTACTACCGGACGTGGGACCGCCCCCCCGCGCAAGAATCACTGCTCACAGAAGATAGATACAGCATGACGACATTTGACCCGTTAGCCGGTCTTGACGGCGTTCGCACCTACCAGGAGCGCGTCATGGTGCGCGCCGTACGCCTGACCCGCGATAACGCGGACGTGATCGCGAAGATCGCCCGCAAGACGGTCGCCTGCAGCGATTACGGCCTTATCTTCCTCACCGGGCCCGGCACCGCCGTCTGGGCCATAGAAGGCGACATGATCGTCGCCACGCCGGGCCGTGTGCGCGTCTCGAACCGCACGGCCACCGACTTCTGCGCCTGGTACTCGCACGTAGGCGAGCGGATCAGCGAGGAGGACCTCGAAGATGACAACTGAACTGACCATCGGCGCGATCAACCCAGGCTACGGGGGCCTCCCTATCGGCGTGGCAGCCGCACTGGGCGGCGCCACCCTCGCCTGGCACGCACACCCCGGCCAGACCCCCGACTGCCCCGCCCTCACGATGATGCGCTACCACCACCCGCTCGCGGGCGCGCACATCGTCGTCGACGCGATTCCCCCGATGGTGGACGTGCTCACCATCAACGGATATGACGACTGGACGATAACCGGCACGTCGCTGATCGGAGCGGGCTACAAGCCGCCGCTCGTCATCGTCGAAACCGAGAGCCGACGCAGCGCCGCTGTGCCCATCTGTGGGTACCTGCGCCGCATGGGTTACCGGGCCGCCTGGCAGACCACGCGAGCATCCGACGTTGGTGCCCCTCACCGGCGCCCGCGCGTGTACGTGGTCGCTGTTCGCAACGACTGCCCCGCGCCGGGCGTGAACGCCGCGTACCTGGACGCTGTTCCCTGGACAGGCAGCATGTGGCCCACACCGAACGCATACGACACGTACCTCGACTCGTACGCCTACAGGTGGGCGCGCGCAGACAGGGACGGCGACGCTGATACGAAGCCCCTCGAGCACTGGGAGCTCGTCACTGGCGAGGACTACCCATACCCGGTGTATGTGATCTGCAACGGGTCCTCTACGCTGATCACCAGGTCGTTTGTTGAGTGGCTGATGGGACTCCCCATCGGCTACGTGGGTCACCAAGATATCCCACTCACTGCAGAGGAGCGCATGTACCTCCTCTACACGGGGACAGTGCCCTTGCAGGCCGCGCACGCAGTAGCGAGCGGCATGTCACGGGTATATCAGCCATGAGCCGCCACGTGTTCACGATCCGCGTTCACAAGGCGCTGTGGCTCACCGCTAACCAGCGGCTCCACTGGTCAACGCGGATGCGCCGCACACGGATGCTCCGAGCCTACGCAGCCAGCGAGGCCCGCATCCACGGCCTGGCAGGCATGCGCCTCGGCCCCAGCATCGTCACAGCCATGATCGGCTACCCGGCGGCCACGCGGGCGGACCCAGCGAACGCGGCGCCCACGGTGAAGGCGATCATCGACGGCCTCGTCGACGCCCGCGTATGGGACGACGACGACCACACGCACCTCCCCCTCGTTGCCTTCGCGCGAGACCCGCTAAAACCGCCCAAGGGCATCCACGCGGTGACCCTCATAATTCAGGAACAGGAGACCCAATGAAGCACTACACACGTGGCCAGTTCACGATCATGTTCACCCTCGCCGACGGCGTCGCAGCCGCCGCCGTTAGCGCCATGCTCGCCCAGCTAAAGCCCGGCGCCGTCATCGACGATGCATGCGTGGAATTCAACGGCCCGTTCACGGGGACGCGCCGCCTCATCATCATCTACCGCGAGCCCGCCGAGAAGGGCAACTGACATGGAACGCAAACGCAAGCCGACCATGTATGTGACGTTCACGCTCACCGACGACAAGCCGATCCTCCCGGAAACCGTGAAACGGATGCTCGACGAAATGCCCTTCTACTCAGACATCGTCGAAATGCGTATCACCGAAAATGACGGGCCGATTCCAAAGCGTCGCGTCGCAATCTACTACACCACTTCAATGCCATGGGAGTCCAACTGACATGGGAAAGCTTGAAGCCAAGACCACCCACACCGTGAAGCTCTCCTGGAATCGGCGGGCCCCGCTCGAAAAAGGCGACCTCATTCGCGGCCTCACCGACACCCTTCCTAACGGCGCACTAATCACGGAATTAGCGGTCGCCGACACCACAAAGGAGGAACAGGACTACACGACCCCGCCAGTGATGCGAACGCTCACGATCACGTACATGACCAACCCCGCGCTCGACAGGTACAGGAGGTAACCATGCCCCGGAAGATCGACACGAAGCGCATCAGCTTCAACACAGCGTTCGGCATCAGTCCCGACCGCCTCGCCAAAGAGCTCGCCAGCCTACCTCTCACGGCACGCATCCTCACCATCGACACCGCCGCGCGCCCAGGCTTATACACCACGCACGTGGACATCACCTACTACACGCAGCCGGATCGGAACCCCGAAGATGCTTAACGCCCGCCGCACTGAACTGCTCACGATCCGCATAGAGCACGGCGACCGGATCGACCCCGGAGAACTCATCGAGGCGCTACAGACCATCCCCGACGGGTGGGTGATCGCAGACATCAGCGGCTACGCGCTCGCCGACTACCAACAGATTGAGATCCGCATTGAGCCGGACGAAAGGATGAGCTAATGCCCCGCACAGGTTTCAAGCGGCCAGGCCGCTTCGCGGCCCTCCCCGCCGCCTACTACGACGACCCGACCATTATCTCCATCGGCACTAACGCTGAACTGTGGTATGTGCGCGCACTCGCATGGTGCGCAGGTCACCCCGAAACCGACGGCGTCATCCCCCTCGAGGTCGCCGTCAACCGTCTCGGCATCCCCTGCGCATTGGCATGTGTGAACATTTGCGCCAGTCACGGTCTTATCACCAAAAACGGCGATTCTGTGAGCGTGACATCGTGGGTGAAATGGAACGGAAAGAGGTAACGCCGTGCGCATCCGAACCATCAAACCTGAATTCTGGCGCAGCGAGGACATCGCAGCCCTGAGCATCGAGGACAGGCTCCTGTTCATCGGCCTGTGGTCATACGTTGAGGACAACGGCGTGGGCCGCGACGCGCCCCAACTCATCCAGTGTGACCTGTACCCTCTCGACACATTCAGTGAGGCCTCAGTGAGGACTCACGGAGGCCTCATGCGCCTCTCACAGCAGGGTCTAATCACCCGATATAAGGGCCCCGACGGGCGCAAATACCTGCAGGTGAACAGTTGGGACAAACACCAGAAAATCAACCGACCGTCAAAACCGCGTTTCCCGCAATATAACGCCGAAAACTGCACACTCACTGAGGCCTCAGTGAGTCCTCACTGCACACTCACTGAGGCCTCACTCCCGGAACAGGGAACAGGGAACAGGGAACAGGGAACAGGGAAGGACACCCCTTTTAGGCCCCCTCACGAAAACGCTGACGCGCCGACCGCGAGCGCTGAGTCTCAGACCGTGTCCGCTGACGCGGACCCGGCAACCTCGAAGCCCTCGAAGCCCTCGAAGCCCTCGAAGCGAACCCGAGCGTCACGTGGGACGCGCTTGCCCGACGGCTGGGTGCCAGACGACGCCCTCATTGCCTGGACCAAGGTCAACGCCCCCGCCGCGGCGAACGCTGCTGAGCTTGATCGCTTTCGGGACTACTGGCAATCGCTCTCAGGGCAGCGAGCCGTCCGCGCCGACTGGGCGGCCACGTGGCGCAACTGGGCGCGCCGCTGCCAGGAACAAGCCCACGGCCCACAGCGTGGCCCCGTACAGCGTGCCACCACCGACGACCGCGTCAGCGGCTGGCTCGCCCTCGCTGACAGCCTCGACCCCAACCACCAGGACCCCACCCAGCCCAGCCTGATCGCCATCGAAGGAGGCGCAGTAGCATGACCCCCCAAGAAGCCGCAAAAGTCCTCGCCAAGGCCGCCGCGTACGACAACCGCCAAGCAACGCAGGCAGCCGCGCTCGCCTGGTCCGAAGCCCTCGACAAAGACCTGCCCCTGCAGGACGCCCTGCGCATCGTCACCGAGCACTACCGCGACGAGCGCAACTGGGTCATGCCCGCCGACATCAACCGCCGCTGGCGCGCCCTCGGCAAGGCCAGGCTCGAAAGCGCTGAGCGCATGGGCCTGCCCGGGCCGCCCGACGAGCTCGCAGACACCCCCGGTGACTGGATCGCCTGGCAACGAGCCCAGATCCGCGCCATCAAAGCCGGATGCGACGCCACCCAGGCCGACGCCCGCGCCTGGCACGCAATCCAACGCACCCCCCGCGAACCCCGCGAACTGCCATCAGCGCCCCCGCCCGCCGAGTGGAAGGCCATGCTCGACGCAGCAACCCCCCGGCAAGCCCCCAGCGCGGGCCGCTGACAGGCGAACAGCCCCCCGTCGGTACCCACACCCACCCGAGGTGCTGGGAGGCCCGGAAAACGCCGCACAGCGAATCGACCGGGCAGGCAATAAACGCGCTCGCGGCACATCATCATAAGCTCACGCCCGACAATCGGCGTGAAATCAACGAAAAGGAGACATCAATCATGGCAATCGAAGCAACCATAAGCGGCAACCTGGGCGCCGACCCCGAAGTGCGGTGGACCCAGGGCGGCCAGCAGGTCACCGAGCTGCGGATCTGCGCGACGCCGCGCAGGCAGCGTCGAGGCCCGGACGGTAAGCCCACGGGCGAGTGGGAGGACGCGGGGGCCCCCGTGTGGGTGCGCGCCGCCCTGTGGGGCGAACGTCACTCGTGGATCGCCGAGACATGCCGAAAGGGCGACCAGGTTGGCCTCAGTGGCGTGATCGCAAAGGTCGAGTTCACGGGCCGGGATGGGCAGCGCCACGAAGCCCTCGAGGTGCTCAACCCGCGCTTCCTGGGCTCGACCGCCGCGCGCCGCCAGTACCAGGCGCAGCGCGGGCCAGCGCCCGCTCCTGGCAACGTCACGGGTCAGCCCGGCGGCGGCAGCCCGTGGGCTAACCAGCCCATGCCAGCCGACCCCCCGTTTTAATATGTACACCCCACCCCTCTAAAATCGGAAGGGAGACCCCCACCAATGCCCACGCCCATGCAGATGCTCGCACAGATCGCCGCCTGGCTTCCATCGCTCGACGACGCTGCACATACCGCGACCGGTTTACACTCACCCCGCCCCACCTCGGTCGGCCACAGCGGGACCGGCGGGGGCCTCCCCTACCACCTCGCCGCCGTCCTCGACACCACCGACGACGGCCCCGTCGGCATCCGAACCAGCCGCGGCGTGCTCGACGTCCTCCACCCGTGGGCGGTGCAGCTCGCCGACGAACGCCAAGAGCCCGCCCCTGCGCGGCGCTCCACGCTCCCCTACCTGCTCGGCACCATCACGTGGGCGCAGGACCACGCCGCCGACTGGGAAGCCCTCGCAGACACCATCACCGACACGTGGCGCGTTCTCGCGCGAGCGACCGGCCACACCCCCGCCGTGATCGGCACATGCCCGAATTGCGGCGGCGACATCACCACAGACCCCACCCCGACCGGCATCCCCGAACACGGCTCATGCGAGCGGTGCGACCGCTGGTACCAAGATAAGGACGACCAAGAAATGACACGTAAAGTAGCCCTGAACGACGTGCTCCGAAACACCAGGAACCCCGCCATCTACGTGGACTGGGCGACCCTCTCACAGGCTTTCCCAAGCCTCTCCCATGACAGGCTCAGGCAGTGGGCGCACCGTGGGCACGTGCCCACCGAGCCCGGCCCGCTCTACCAGGTCGCCGCCGTCCACGACCGGCTCGACCGTGAGCAAGGTGCAGCATGAAGCGCGGACGCTTCACTCGTATATGTCAGGCCGGCCCACCTATCACGGTGGCCGCCATGACAGCCGCGAAAGGGTACGCCAATATCGCTGGCAATGACCAGGTTTTCGGAGCGGCTCAGATATCCACAGCGGCACTGGTTGTAGCGCTAACTGTCGTCCAAATGAGGTGGGTGCAATGACCGACGAACGTGCCCTGCGCGCTCTCGACCTTGCCACCGCAGGCCTAAGCGTTGCCAAGATCGCCGAACTGCTCGACACCACCATCAAGGACGTGAAGGCCCTCATCAAAGCTGGGAAGAAGCTGGACCCGCGCGACTATGACCCCGACGTCGAAGCGCGGCGGCTGGACAAGGTGAGCGCGGCCCTCTGGCCCCTCGCCTCACAAGGTGACCCTGAGACCGTGAGCGTCGTCGTCAAGCTCATGGAACGCCGCGACACCATGGACGCGACCATCGACGGTGACCTGGCCGCCGCCGTCAAGGCCACCACCAAACTGCAGAAGGCGCACCGCGCACAGGTGGCAACACGCGCGGATACCGAGTAGCAGATACCCCCTAAGTGTGATACTGTCACACTTAAAGCGGGTGTAGTGTGCCACGGCCCCGCCTCCTGATCGATACCAAGACCCCCGACCCGGTAACAGGTCGGGGGTCTTGTGTATCACCCGTGGGTCACAGGCCGAGCCGCTCGACCGCCTTCCAGAAGTCAGCGGCGGTCACGGTCTGGTAGAAGCCCTGACGGTTCAGGCTGATCGTGCCGGTGTTCATGTCAAGCGCCTGGTACCAGCCGAAGCACTCCTCGATCAGATCCTCGACATCAGCGTCGTCGCCCAGGCCGATAGCGTCACGGACCATACCCCGCACCTCGTCAAGGGTGGTGAAGCGGGTGGGCTCCTCGGTCAGCTCGATAACCTCGGCCAGGTCCTCGGGGGTGTAGATGGTTTCCATGGGGGTCTCCTTCGTTGAGATGCAGGGGGCTTGTTCCCTCCTGACACCACTAACTATAGCCCGCGCGCGATGCTAAGTCAATACGTGGGGACATGACACACACCACACGGATATAACCCATGACCCGCCGCCGCTGCCCACACCCGGGATGCCCCGCCCTCATCCCACACCCCGGCCCCCGCCACTGCCCCACACACAGCCGCGAGCGCGAACAGCAACGCGGCTACCCAACCGCGCGCGGGTATGACCGCCACTACCGGGCCGCCCGGGCGCAGGCAGCCCGCCTAGTGGAGGCCGGCCAGGCCGTGTGCTGGCGGTGTGGTAAGCCCATCAAGGCAGGCGAACCGTTTGATCTTGGTCATGATGACGAAGATCGTTTGATCATTCGCGGACCAGAACACAGATTTTGCAACCGAAGCGCTGGCGGAAAAGCGGCGCACAAATACGACCGAACCGAAACGGACTGACGCATACCCCCCCCGGGGGGGTGGCCCCGACGGGGGCCGCGTCAGAC